>Ga0316217_10002798_pt1 | contig 20694 bp, 13 predicted proteins | sample 1anoAmetaG_FD_203633 | JGI IMG/M metagenome (GOLD analysis project Ga0316217, IMG submission 203633) | Freshwater microbial communities from Trout Bog Lake, Wisconsin, USA - 1anoA | ecosystem: Environmental > Aquatic > Freshwater > Lake > Hypolimnion/Profundal zone | place: USA: Wisconsin...
ATACAACTACAAGAAATAAAAGAAGCCACCATTGATTCACTTATCTAACCTTTATCTTTTACCTGAAGCGATATTTGTACCAACTCTCAATTTTCAGCAGATTAATGAAATCCATCTAAGATTGGAATATGATATGGATCTATAATTTAAATACAACTTATGTAGCCATAAGAAAGCAAGCCTAAAAAGCCCATCCCTCCTTACCAGCCCACCAAATATTTCGTTTCCAGCCTAAACACCTTCTTCAGTCATCATCTTGTCGCCAAATTGAGAAACGATCACCTTCACCCAGATAATCCCAACCGAATCGTAGGCACAATTAGTCCCCATAAAAAGGAAGATATACCGTCTGGAGTCAGAAAAGTCGTCAATGTACTTCTGCATCTATTGTGAAGACATAGAAAGTCAAATTTTTCGAAGATGTGATACTCAACTCCGATGTCATTATCTATGATCTTCTGGAGTGTGACCTGAAATAAGCCGAATTCGTAATCTCTACTCTCAAAATACATCCTTTCCCTTAAAATAAGATACTCATTTGTGTTTCAAATGTGATGTCTTGGGCGAAAACGGCTCCTAAGCAAAAGAAAGAAGGCTAATAGTAAGAGGGAGATGATAATCCAGCATAATAACCTGACTCTGAAGAAGAAGGTGCTCCCTAACCTCCAGAAGGCTAGTAAAAGAAGACCTATGTTCGGTTTACCGACAAAGACTATGCTCTGAGAAAACCTGACCCTGAGTACTAAAAGATAAAATCATTATAAACTTTGTGCTTAGCTGCAGGCAACGTAAAGCCTAACCTGAAATCCTACGTCATCTGCTCTGGACTATTATATGGCTAAGGGTAACAGTTGTTTTCAGAATATTTCATGCAAGCTCGGCTGCAAAGACCAGAAAAGCTACCACTTTTAGGTAAAGGTAAAAACAGAATTCCTACTGTTCACGTAACAGATTTAGTCACCTACATTGAGAAAACTATATAAAAAACACCCAAAATTCCTTATATCTTAGCTCTAGATCATAACCCTAAGCCAACACAACGCAAAATAGTTGAGGCGATTTCTAAAGGAATCGGAACAGGATTGATTTAGTCTATCGCTTACAATGAGAAGACTAAAAACGTAGGTCAACTAACTTTAAATTTGAGAATGAAACCAACAATGATTTTTGCGAAAATAGAGTAAGAGTAGGCTGCAATTGAGGTTGAGTAAGGAACCTAAATAGTCCGATTTAAGTTTGTTTGGAGAAGCAAAGAAGGCATTCAAAAGTCTATCGAACCTTTGCGACAATAATTTAATAAAGTTCATGGCCTTTCTCAATAAAAGATATTCATAATAGGTCCACCAGGAGCAGGAAAATCTTTTTTCTCCAAAAAGTACATGAAAACCTATTTAGTTTGGCTCAAAAGTACTACTTACCACACATAACCATAAAGACGATCATATAAGAAGTAAAGGAGCTCAAAAATGAGTTTGGTGAAGAAATAAAGAACTTTTTGAACGAGAAAAAGGAATCAGAAGTTCAAACCAAGCAAAGCGAATATTAAGAGCTCAAAGAAAAATGGAAAAAGATACCCAAATAATTGCGTAATTTAAGATATATTCAGGCTAACCTCTTTCTGCTTTTGACCCAGAATCAGTTGACGTTAGATTAAGTGATTAGTTGGTCTACAAATGCTTTAAGTGGAGATTGAGTCAAAATGACTGCCTAAATAGAGGCTATGTCTTAGATGGCTATCCTCGTCGCTATGAAGACGCTAAGTAGCTTTTCATGGGTTTACCTCCAGTTGCTGAAGGATAATAGCCTGATTAAAATGTCAAAAAAATACTCTAAAAAAGATTTGCCCCGACTAAGCTTATCATTCTTTAGATGACTGATTCCTAGATTATCGAAAGAATTCAAAAGCTCCCTGAAGAGCAAATCGCTGGAACCCATCTAACTTAGAAAAAAATTGGCCCTCTTCTCAAAAGATACAGAGCACTAAACAATTCATAAAGTGGAGATTTCGTTGTCGAAGATTTCTTCAAGTAGAATGGTATTCCCAGTCATCATGTTCGTGTTGGACCTCAAACTTAGGCCATTCTCTAATCACTAGTTAAGAAAGTAGGTGGAAACTAAAAGAGCTAAAAGGATTTAATAGAAATAAGGCTAAAGTAGTAGAAAAATAGAAAGACTTAGGTACGGACTGAGCTAAACAAAAAATAGCAAATAGTTCGTGATATCCAGCACTAAGACTACATTATCAAGAAAGACAACTAGCAAAATGAGTAGCGATAGATCTTAGATAAAAAATCTTTGGCCTTGAGGAAATATTTAGACATAAACTTGGTTCCTATTCTTTCTGAAGGCATTGTAGAATTGTTGAATAAGTTTCCAAGTGATCCAGTTGACACCTTAGCTGAGTTCTTATTCAAAAATAGCTTAAAAGTTCCCAACCCAGACCCTTCCACTTTCGACTTTTGATTATATAAGTACAATCCAAAACACTTTCATAAATTGAGCTTAATTAAAGCATACATTATCATGACTAGCGCCCTACCTACAGTCTCTGCCTTGCGAAACGATCATTGGTCTTCAAATCAGACAAGCAAGACACTCCGATGCATAACATCACTAGTAAGAATAGAGTGACGAGAAGCCCTGAAAGTGCAGCAGGAGTCATAGTATTGAATAGCTTCGAATCAACAGCTCCTGTTATATTTTGAAGAATTCTTGCTGTTGGGAAAGGAGCAAATGTAAGGACTATATCTTAAGCCTCTTTTGTTGAAAGAGTTTTTCTCAGCTATTTCAGAGTTAGAGTTTATTCGCTTAAAGAAATCAAATCAGCTGCTTTTCCTTTAAGTTCAATCAATTTTTAATCTTCAGTGATAAAAGAACTGATTCTTTGTTGAGAAATGTTGAGATCTTTGAACATCTTGGAAAGTTCTTCAATTTGGTTGACTGCATTCGAAGCAAGCTAAATAAACCTAACCTGGGATGATGTTTTAATATGCCCCAACAGTTCCTCTGAGCTAAGTACGAGTGAGCTTCTATATAAGATAAGCATTTTACTCTTGGGCAGATATCAGTATGAGTGGTGTAGAGGCTAAAGTTGTCCAGGCGATGACTATCAGAATAAACAATCTGATGCTCATATAAATAATATAAAATTCATATCTCCAAGCATTGCTCTAACTCGCCAAATTGATCAACGTTTTGAAAGTTCCTAATGTAAAAAACTAGCCCGTCCCATTACTAAGTACCCTTTTTTAGATTAAAAAGACATATATCATAAGTTTTTGCAAAGGTCTTAAATTTTCTTTAATTTTTCTTCATCGCTTGTATCACTGCCACGATTCTGATTGTATTCCCTTTTAACTTCGTTGGTAAAAAACTAGTAAACTTCCTCTCTGATTACACCGTCCTGAAAATCATCAAACTTAATGTTATCAGCGCAAACCATTTTGATCATTTCTTTGAAGTCATTGGGCAAAGGCTGATTTATTAAACGTAACTTAGGATTGATGTCTCTACAACACTTGGAAAAAAAGAACCAATATTTTCTCCTTTACTGGTTTATTTACTATTTCAAGATTTCCATTAAGTCTTGGTCAATATCTTCAGGATCAATTTGATTGTATTTGTACTGGAAAAGCATATTTGTGCCTGATAAAAACTCTTCCATTCTTTTGAGCCAAAATATATAGTAGAAATATAAAAAGGCAATAAATTTCTGCTTAGTCCTAGGATCTACATACTTGAGAGTTTCTAGGCCCAAAGAAGCTTCCATTTTTTATTTGTAAGTAAACAGGAGTTCCTTAATTTTCCTTTAAGTTGCTGACTTTTTTTGCTGCTTTTCTAAATCTCTCATGTATTTCATTATTTCCATAGTTAAGATGCTATTTTAGTCTTCTATTTCTCCTTATTCTTAGGTAGATTTAGTTGCAAGATCTTTTTATTTCAATTTTTGACTTATTTACTTTTCAATCAATTCAGTTATTTTCCTTGCACTATATCTCTGAGTAAAATCAGTCTGAAGGCAGTTTTTGATGATGGTTTTTATGATTAATGGTAAATCTTCAGTTAGTTACTCCATCGTTTGATCATAATCTTTGTAGATGCTGCTTTTTCTTCTTTGAAGACTATAGTTACTGTGGCATTCCTCATAAAGTCCTTTTCCCTTGTAAATGCAGAAAATGATGAGTCCAAAGGCATAAATATCCACAGATATGTCGTAAGGATTTCCATCTGTAATCCGTTGATCCATGTAAGCTGGAGATCCCACTCTTGACATCATAGGTTCTAGTTCGTTTTCCATGAGAATGCTGCATCCAAAGTCACCTATTTTGGCTTTGTTTGCCTTTCCCACAAAAATGTTTTAGGGCTTTAGATCTCTGTGAACTATTTTGTGCTGATGAGCATAGGCGAGTCCTTCGGCTATATCCAAGACGAGACGTAATAGATCCACTTATGTGAGCTTATTGCCTTGAATGTATTTTCCCAGATTACCGCCTTCACAATACTAAAGGAGAATCCTAAAATATCTCTTATCTACAACGTAACATTCAAAAAATCTTACAATATTTGGATTTTACAATCTCTTGAGGTTGTCAACTTCCCTAATGATCTGTTTGACGTTTTTCATTGCATCTTTATTGAATTACTTGATTGCTAATTCCTGACCTTCAGCGGATATCACTCTATAGACTGAGCCAAAAGTGCCTGAACCTAGTTCTTCCTCAGTTTTGAACTTTTTCTCAAACTGCTAGCTTGTTAGTGCTGTGTAATTCTTGCTGTGCTATTCGAGTGAAAGCTCTTGAAACAACATTTGGTAATAAATATAAGAAAAAAAAGAGAATGAGTATAAGTAAATTTGTTGTCTCCTCAGTTTTTGAGAAGCCGGGCTAAAAAGTCCCTCAAAAAACCCTTCCACGAATATTAAGTATTATGCTTTGACAACTATATAATAATTCTTGTAGCTAGCCACATTTATTTATTAACTTTTCTTACAAACTTTTTCTTATACTTTTGTGATTGCCAGATAATATTGACTAAATTTTTACACTTTTATCTAAACTCTGGCCTTTTCTAAATCACCTCCGCACATAGCTGCCATTATAATTATAGTTTAAATTAGGTTATATGGAAACCGAGCCCCTTTAACGATGTGACAACTGCCAAAAGGACTTTCCTGAAAGCAAGATCGCCACACATTTCGGCTACTGCCGCAGGAACATTAAAAAATGTCCCGATTGCAATGAAATGTACGATATCAACTTTAAGGAAGAGCACGAATAAGAGTACCATAAACAATAAACCTGCGCCCATTGCAAAAAGACTTTCCCAGCTGATCTATTTAAAGCTCACTAGAAGAGCTGTACCCAGAAACCCAAATACTGTGAATACTGCGATTTGAACGTACCAGTCAACACTTATCCTACCCATTTGAAAGCTTGCGAATCAAGAACCAAACCTTGCACAAAGTGCAATCTTCCAATAATGAATAAGGACTACTACTTGCACATTGTTTCTTGCTAGGGACCCAAGGAAGAAACAAAACCTACACGTAGTTACCAGTAGCATATCCAGCAGCAAAGGAAAGTCATCTAGCAAAATAGCAATGTTCAAAAGGTGAACTCAAGAGAAAAAATAACTGTGCCCTATTACTAGTAAAATAAGGAATATGCTCCCAATATCGAGAGGAAAAGTGTACAGCAACCACCCAAAGTCATCAGTTACAATCCACCGCCTAGACAATAGTTTAAGGTTTAAGAAAAGAGGGAAGACAAAAGGCAGCAACCACCTCAGTTGCAGCCTAAGAAGGAGTAAATCCGTAAGTTCACAAACGTACCTCAAGCTGTAACCATTACCTATGGTAACTCTAAAAAGTAAGATCCTCGACCAATCGGAAGAGTTCCTAATCCAAACCCACCTTCATCAAATCCAGTATCTTATGCTAATCAAAACTTTAATGCGAATAATTATCGCAATGATTACGGAACCAAAGGAAAAGGGAGTGTATAACCCATAAAGCAAAACACTCGCAGCAAATAATAGCAGCCAGCAAGTTACAAAGACCTATATCCAAGAAATGAAGGATCGAGAGGAGTTGGAATAAAATAAAGCAAGTCAATTGAAAGAAAATCGGGACAGCCTGTGATTACTAGAAAGGAGTAAAAGCCAAATAACTTTGACTACGCCTAGACGACTAATCCAGTCAGAATTAAAGCGCCTGAAACGAAACCAAGAGTTATTTATCAAGATAAGTATCCTGAATCAAAGTATGAATAAGATGTGCACCAAGGTTACTCTCCTAATGAATCTTATGGAGTAGGGTTATAATAGGATCCTTAGCTGCAGATGGCGATTATGCAGAGTTTGGGTCAAGGAGGCAAAACAACCAAAAAATCACCCAACGACTTCTAGGCTCAAATGAACAACGAATCTTTCATTCAAGAGCAGAAGGCTATATAAGCAGAGTTGAGAAATAAAAAGAGAAGATGATTATTTACCATAATAGTTCCAAATATCATTCAAGGACTTTTTGCTAACCATGGTTCCATTGAGTACTGAGGCATCTTGTCGTGTGCTCTTGATTGGATATTTATGAACTTATGTGTCTTCTGATGCTAGAATTTGTTAGCTAATAAGATGTTTAAATCGATAATCGATAATTAGTTGTTATGCATCATAAGGGCGAAAAATCAGTTAAGTAGAATAAGGTACCAATACCAAAGGGCAGAGTGCTTTACGAAGTAGGAGGCACCCCTTTCGTCATTGATGAGAAATATGAGGTCATTAAACAAATTGGTTCAGGTGCTTATGGTGTAGTAGCATCGGCTTTGGACCGGGAAAAGAACAAAAAAGTGGCCATCAAAAAGGTATTTCACTTAATAGCTAGGTAATAAACGCATTTGACGACCTGATTGACGCAAAGCGCATAGTGAGAGAAATCAAACTATTAAGTAAATCCTTCAAAACTTAGAATTCTTCAAGCACGACAACATTATAGGGCTAGTAGACATCTTAAAACCGGAAGCGCGAACCGGATACACTGACATCTACATCATCACAGAACTTATGGAAACAGATCTGCATAGGGTCATCTATTCGAGGCAGGAACTCAGCGAAGACCATATCCAATATTTTGTATACCAAATATTAAGAGGACTCCTTTTTATGCACTCAGCCAATGTCATTCACAGAGACCTGAAACCCAGCAATCTGTTACTTGTAAAATTCGTTAATAACTTAGAATAAAAGTTGTGATTTGCAGATCTGCGATTTAGGACTAGCAAGGGGTTATGTTTAGGAAGAAGAGGAAAAAACTTAATACGTTGTTACCCGTTGGTACAGAGCTCCTTAAGTCATCTTAAATGCTAGTTAATACACAAAAGCTGTTGATATATGGTCTGTGGGGTGCATATTTGCCTAGCTTTTAGGCAGGCAGCCTCTTTTCCCTGGAGAAGACTTCTTGGACCAAGTTCAAAGAATCATTTCAGTTCTAGGAACACCAAGTTCTGAAGACATGAAATACATAGGCAATGAAAATGCAATTAAATACATTAAATCTTTGCCCAAAAGATCCAAACAAAACTGGGAAAAACTTTTCCCTAACATCAAACCTACTGCAGCTGACATTCTTTCAAAAATGTTGACTTTTAATCCAGATAAAAGGTACACAGTGTAGTAATGTTTGGCTCACCCATTTTTTGACGGTTTACATGACTAATAGCAAGAACCTATAAGTAAAAAAGGTTTTGACTGGAGTTGGGATAGTTTCAAGCCTACCAAATAGATCCTTCAGAATATGGTTTATGACTAAAGTTTAGTATTCCACCCTGATGTTATTTAGGTACCTAAAAAGACTAAAAGAGATCTAAAATAATTCGCTTATGGCTCTAAATATAAGTTTTATCAATGATTTCCGTAGCTTTGATCTTTCTTTATTTAGTGCTATATTCATTTATAATGAGTGAATTGAGTATAAAAAGAAACAAACTAGTCAAAGAACTAAGTAAATAATAACGTCTCAACTACTTCAAAATCAGAAGGAATGAAATGCTATCTAACAAAGAAGAAATCTAGTAAGAGGGCATGGTCTCGCATTAAACAGTTTGGCTCAAATAGATTGCCAATAGGTCACTTATCACAGACTAGCTATTAGAAGATATCGAAAGGCATTCACTTTTGAAGACTATTGAGTACATTTCTCATTCTACTATCAATGGCAGAGATATAGAAATCATTTTAATCATTTTAAGTAATGTCCTCTTGGATCATCTTTCTTTAGATAGTAAATAACAAATTGCAAGGCTTTGTCTCTCCTGCTACTAGATGAAAGTTTTCGATGATTATTCCTCCAACCTAAAAGATTGTAATCTGAACTGCATGCTATCAATAGCACACAGTCTAAACTCTTTATCAAGGGTTGTAAATAATGTTTAAGAAGAGCTAGGCGTGAAATGTTAGCAATCTATACTTAGGGAGGTTATCAAAATTTTGTAATAACTGCAAAGTTGCATCAGATTTGTTGACACAAGAGATTAGAAAGAGGTTTATGAACTCGTTGATAAAATAACGAATGCCATTAATGGTCTAATTTACTGTGAGAAAGAGTATATGAACCAGTTTTATTCAAGATTCCAAAGGAACTTTTCTAGCTTCTACCAAATACTCAAACTCCATGCCAGTTTCGCCTTTATGAACTTTTTCAATCCCATTCTCAAGCAAATCCACTAAAAGATGCTCGATATTTAAGAATACTTAACCACAACAGTTTCAATGGCCAACTTTCAGATATATTTCTAGAGTACTGAGCTCATATCGATCATCTTAAAGGAGATTTACGAGAACAGAGATGAGCTACTTAATAGAAGAGCTTTGATAATACTAAATAACCTTTTGAGACAATATTAGGATACTGACATTCTAACCTTAATGTCTCTTATAGAAGCTGACATTCACCTGAAAGATAAATTCATTTTCTTCACCAAACTACTCTACAAAGATACTTTGAAAAAGGAAAGAATGAAGATTGTTGAGCATTTTTTGACGAACAACCATTCTTACATAGTCTTTCAACCATTTTTTGAAAGATATTGGAGATAAATTGTTGACGTTTGCTGCTAAATGCTCCAGGAAGAAGATAGCTAGTTAGGATTATCAGCTTTAAGCATTCTAATTGAAAGCAAGTTTAGATATTTTGAAACCTATGCATATTTATCATATTTAAAAAGCATAGGTTTGTATAATTTCTTAGACTAAAAAAGCCGGCTTCACAAACAGAGCTTTATAAGTGAGGAATTTTAGTCGAGGGTAAGCTTCCTTCTCAAATTTTTGAGATAAGATGAAGAAAACATCATTTGATTTATATTTACTTAATCAAAGTATGACCATCATTTTGCCTAGGGAGTGTCAGGACTAAACCTCAGTTCTACTTGTTTTCTTTTTGTAGGAATTCTTTCTGTTCTTTAGTGATATATTTTTGCCGTGTTACTTTTAAGGCGGTTTGGAATAGTCTAAAGACTACTAATGGTCAAAATACTATTGGTAACTTTAAATCCAGCACTAAAACTCATGGATTTAGTTACTATCTTCATCGAATCGGACCCTTTTTATTTCTTCTGTGATCTTCATTATTTATTTCTCCTAGACTGACTTTGAGGTATCAGATCTTTTTTTGGACTGGTTCTTGTATTTTTCTTCCCTTATTTCTGCAAAGAGTCGCTGATTGGCTTCCTTAATTGTTTTGAGTCTATGGATTTTGATTTTCTTTGCCCTTGCCGGATGCATTTGGCAAACGAAGCCACCTTTTTTCTTTTTAAAATTGCTTTTCTTATGCTTTATTTGCTTCATTTATTATTATATCAGTTCAAACAAAGACTGAGTTGTTGAATAACTAACAATTTTTTTGTTTGGGCCCAGAAAAGCTTTAGCCTTTCCTGAACGTATTAATAATAAAGCGATATAGATTAGGCTTTTATAATTTTGTTTATTATTATAATAGTCGTTATGCAAAGTAAATAAAACATCGGACGTCGCAAAAAGATCAAAGAAGGGCCGGCGATCGCTACTCTAACAACTTAGGTCTCACATATTCTACGCGCCATCAACACCAACGGCCTGTGGAAAAACAATTCCGCCAAACTTAATAAAACCATCAATAGCAAACAGCAAACAACTGGTAAAACCAACAAAAAAAATCTCATGACTTAGTAAGACATCGATCGGCTATTCAACCGCTCCAAATCTAAAACAAAAGTTGACCATGCAACCAAAACGTAGCAGCACATCTTTGACGATTGGCATCCCAAGCCAATCAAAGATTTCGCTAATTCCGTCAAATTCCTAAAGGTTGACGATTCTACAGATAAACTTCTGAATGGTTTACCAAATCTGAACCAGCTTGATTAAGATAAGATTGATGCTTTGTTTGACTAAGAGAGCCAGGATCTAACTGCTGAATTCAAAAAGGAGTACACCGTTGGCCGTGTGGTCGGAGAAGGTGCTTACGCCTCAGTGAGAGTGGCTACTTACAAACCTTAGGGCAAAAAGGTTGCAATCAAAGTCTATGAGAAGGCCAAGCTTAGATAACCTCAGAGAAGAAAGTCTGTTAGACGTTAAATAAGAATTTTACAAATGTTGGATCATCCAAACATCGTAAAAATTTTAGATGTCGTCTAAACAAACAATCACTTAAATATCATAATGTAGTATCTTGAAGGAATATCTCTAAATAACTATCTCAAAAACCAGCCCAACCACAGAGCTGCCTAAAACAATTGTAAAGGAATAATAAGGTCTATAGCTTAGGCTCTTTAATATCTTCATTTGAGACAAATTTCGCATAGAGATATCAAGCTTTAAAACATCATTTTGAATGAAGATCTCTCTCCGAAACTGATTGATTTTGGCTTTAGTACCTGCATCTAAAAGCACAAGAAAGTAAACATTGAATGATTTAGGTTAAAATATTCTGTGGGACTCCTAGCTACATGGCCCCTTAAATTGTTCAAAAAAGGTAATACAGAGGCTAGCCTGCAGATGTTTGGGCTTTGGGAGTGCTAACCTTTGTGACTTTAACAGGCATTTTTCCCTTCAAAGGATCCACAGACCAAGAGCTATACAAAAAAATCAACTCTGCAGACTATCCAAGACATGAGTTATACTTTTCTAAGGAAGTCTCTGATTTAGTGGGCAGAATGCTTAAAGTCAACCCAGATGAAAGAATAACTGCTGCTGAAGTAAATCTAACAATACCTAGATTTTAATTCATCCTTGGTTACGATTGTAAAATTAGTTGTTTAGAAAATAAAAGAAGACTACTGAAGTTTCAGAAGGCTGCAGAAAAAGGACTACAACCTCTTCTCACAAATCCAGAGAAAAGGAACAAAATCCCATGAATGTCACTGGAAACATGCGCAAATTAACAGAAACTTGCAATGACAACAACCTTAAGTTGGAACTTCGGATGTTAAGGCAATCTCCTCTAAAACTAAATAGCACAAATACACACAGAAAGGTGTTAAAGGAGGTAAACGGCAAAGCTGCTAAAGACAGAATGGTAAAAAAAGAAGTTGTTAAATGCAACACCAAAGTTTTAGAGCTACTAAAAGTGGGTCTCCGAAGAGTGGAAGATAAATCAAAAAGTAAATCTAGGCGTTTTTGATATCTGATGCATTTGCATAAGATTCTTATAATCAGATTCTGTTTATGAAAGAATCAAATAATGTTGAGAATAGATGTTATTAGTTTTTTGAAATTGAATTGTTTTCTTGTTCAAATTATTTTATCAGATTCGAAACTCTATGAGAGAATGATAAGAAACCTATTCGATGATAATTATAATATTCAAATGTAGGGGACTATAATAAAAGAGCTCAAAAAACTCCCCAATTTAAATTCCCAACTCGCAGAATATCTTAAAAAGCTAATTCAAACTCAAACAGCATAAACCCTGTCTTTCTCAGCATCGAAAGAGATTGCAACAATTCTCATCCAGTCAAGTTGCCAAGCCCACAATCTCCTTCACTACAAGCATCTTGACGAAAGGACAACTGCTGAAAAATGCCTTCTTTTTATCCACGACTTATTTAATCGGCTCATCGCGTATAATCAATCATATCCAGAGATCGTCCTCAGCTATTGTAACATATAGCCAACGAATTCATCAGTCACATTTTGGGACATCTTACTTGCTTTGTTAGTTTTGCATTCTTTCTTATGATCGCCCGCAAGCATATAGCTCAGCTTCGTTCAATTGTTCCCTTGTAAAAACTGCAGAAAGTGTTAAGCAGAGTCAAATCTAACTTCTAGGAAGCCGGATAAATCTAATCTCTGGAGTCACTGGGATAAACTGTCAGATAATAATGGGATTCAGCAAGAAACGAGCTTGAAAAGTACTTAGATAAGAAAGTGAAATATAATAAAATAATAAAATAAAACGAATAAGTTATCAGTTTATTCAAAATTCCTCCCCTTATACTCCCTTCTTCCAAGTCTATTCACTCTTCAAGATACTCAGCCATATCTAGAGAATAGCGTACCAAAGGAATGACATAAATGCGATAGTTAGCAAGTGCAATAGGCTAAAGTTTTGTAGCAGTAGAATTAGGCTGTCTTCTGGCCCATAAAAGAACACAACAAGTGCAATAGTTTTTCGATAACTCAGGTAAACTTTGAATGACATAGATTACAGAAACAAATGCTTTGAAAAGATTGAAACGGATAGAATTGTATCATCTCGGCTTTCTCTTTTCTAAAATAGCTACAATCAAAGTAAATCAATCCAGATAGATTAAACTAACATACGTTTCTACAAAAAAGTGCTCATCATTCTCTCCAATCTCCTTCATCTCTTCTTTGAGCCTGAAATGAACTCCTCCAACTATAGCTCTATTCATTTTAAGCCCTTTTACCTTGAATTTATTACAATCTCCACAGTTGGGATTATTGATCCTTGGCATTATGATTCTCAAGGATAAGTCAGTTCTTCTGAATATTTTACCACAATAAACCTTTAATTACTTCCTATTCGAGCAATATTGAAGCAATGGGGCGAAAGAGTTAGCTTTATTACCTAAAAAAGACATTTGAAAATGTTGTAGAATAGAAATAAGAAAAATGGGCAATTTTTCTATGAAGAATAGCTTGTGTAAACAGAAGTTAGTGACTAGTTTCAGTCAAGTCAGGTTTAAGTTACCCGAAATCAGCACATGAAGTTGATTCAAGGTCAACTTAAACATGTGAAAAAATAGGAAAAATATGAGTCCGACTTCATTTTAAATGAGATTTCTCATAAACTAAACCAGTTATTTACCTTTTGCGATATGAATAGCCCAAAGTTTTACAAATACTAAACTAATCTTTTAGCATTGTTGGCCAGCTATCTCCACAATTCCTTTTCAAATACAGTACAATATCTTGCAATCGATTCATTGTTTCCTCTCCTTTTACTTATTAAGCGACAGATATTGTAGCTTTCTCATCCTTTACTTGACAGGATTAACCTTAAAAGCAGTCTCAACAATAGCAAAAGGTTTTCAAAGAAGGATAAGGCAGATAAAAACTTTAAGATGTAGTAGCCTCTTATAGTAACCTATCCTGACCTTTTTTGCAACTTTCTGCTTGTCATATCAGGTTTGATTTCGAATCACAAGCACGTTTAAAAACTGATTTCAACCATTTTCATTAAAAACAGCATCTTCATGTAAACTTTAGAGAAATACACCAAATATCTTTTTGAGTAAGATAAGAATGAAGAAGTTAAAAGAGTTTTGATATTCTACAGGAAATGCTTAGAAATCTACAACCAAAGAAAGCTTAGAAACCAGTAAAGTAAATCAATCAAAATGTTGTTCAACCATCTTTCTATTTTCTTTTACCCAAAAATTGGCTGTATTGCAAACAAGCTTGAATAAAAACAATACTTGATTTCATCTTCTCCAGAAATAAATGATCAGACCATCTAAGAGCATCACTTTTTGCATGAAATTTTGGATTTCGTAAGAGAAATCTACTATTACTGCCAAGACTAATTGTCATAAACATTGCTCTAGGAATAAATTGTGTCTTTTTACTTGAAATATAGTTTTATAAACTTCATCAAGCTCTACTCTTTTATCACTGTAAACGAATTGATTAACCTCCAGTCCTAGCATATAGAGCTTACTACAAAAGAATCTCCTCATGTTAGCTATCACCCATCAATCAACACCATCTATATGATTGATTTTATCAAAATAATTACGAGTATTTCAATCAACAGAAATCAGGACATAAGTAAAAAGATTAAGCAGTATCGTATACTTTAGTTTTTTATTAGATAATTTGAACTATAGTTCTAAGTGGCTGAAAATGTTTAGAAGTTTATGAAAAAAGTCATCAAAATTATTGAAGTTCCACCTAAAAAAAAAGCTTCATCAAATGAGAAAAACAAAAATCAACCAATACCTTCTCTTAATTTCAAGTCTTAAAAGTCCAAGCAAACTAAGCAAGCTTCTCCCTCAAAATAGCATTAAAAAGGTGAAAGTAAGTCTAAAAAGAATGGAATCGTACCTAGTTTAAAGTTACCAATTAGAAGTGACCGCTCTTAAAGCAAGTAAGGTAAAGGTGTTCTAGATAATTTGATATCTTAGATAAACGAAAAACCAAAAAAGCCAAATTTAGAGTTGAATCTCAATCTCCAGCTTACAAAGCTCAATTTATAAAAAAATTCTGAAAGAAACCACATAGCAAAGTCATCCTAAAGAAACCTCATTTACTCTTCTGAGAGAAAGATTAGGAAAATATACTCTAACAAAACCTTACACTCCTAAGCTATTTTACTAGTCCTTTCTTTACTCCTCAATAAGGGACTTCTTGATCCATAATACTGTGATCAGTTTCCAATTACACATGGCAAAATAAACGCGTTGTACATTTTGCATCACCATCTTAACTAAGAATCTAACCTTTCAGTTATTCCTATCTTGGCTGAGGCTGTTTCAAAGATTAAACCTTATTTGTCAGGCCAAAGATTGCTTAAACTACTATCCACTAAATTTACCGATCTCAATCACTACAAAGATTGGAAAAAGATAAGTGCTGGAGCCTATGGAGTCATTTATGGCTGTTAAACAAACATTTAAGAACCAAGATAAGTTGCCATCAAAGAGATGAGCTTCCCTAAAAGTATCTATGAAAGATGTGTGCTTCATGACATTTTTACTGAAATAAGTTGCCTGTAAAACTTTAGATTAGATGAAAGGATTACTACTATGTATAACTACGGAGTCGTTAGCAATGCTTACATTATAGTGATGAAAAAATATGACTGTTCTCTGAGAGATTGGGTACTGAAGCACAAAGAGAATCTCCCATCTAAATTCAAACAAATTCTGAAAATTTTCTGGTAAGTCCTAAACATTATCCTTCTTTTGCATTAAAAATCTGTGACACATTATGATATCAAGGCTGATAACATTTTGCTTATGCTTGATTAGTAAACTCAAGATCCGGTAAAAGTTGTATTAGGCGATTTCGGCTAATGTAGGATCTACGACCAATCCAAAGAATAGCTTGATATGAAATCAAGAGGAACAGAGTGTATAAAATCCCCAGAAATGCTCACTTTGGCACTTCATTTGAAGAAATAGGCTGATAATTATGATAGACGCAAAAAGATAGGAACAACTAGAGCTTCAGACATTTGGTCTTTAGGCTGCCTCTTTTATTAATTGCTGACAAGCTAATACTTGTATCATAGGGCAGATTGGGTGAATTTTTACATCCAAGTCACAAGTCAAACCTAAGAGATTTTAAACAAGGCTAATATAAGCAAACTTTAGCAATATAGTCGATATAGCGAGATACACTAACTTCTAAAAGTTATTTTAATTAGAGATCCCCAACATAGACCATAAATCAAAGGTCTAATTCAAAAGTTTAAAGACTTGTTTAAAGATGAAATCGAATAAAATGTTCCACTTTCAAAATCTCCACTAGTGATTCAAAAAGATCTTGAAGTACTAGTCAATAAATATGTTGAAGAAATAAAGAAAAACTAAGAACAAAAACCTAGAAAAATGAATAGTGAATAGAGCCTTTTGTCAAAGCCAAGAGAAAGTAAGTAAAAAAAAATCAGAGGGATGAAATTTATTAATAGCTACAATCAATCAAAGAATAACAAATTTATGAGAATCATGGAAGATATTTTCTTTTGTGAAAACATCAATCTATTCGATGGAGGCTATGAAAAAATTAAAGAGCTTAAAATAACGCATATAGTAACAACACTAAAGCATCCTTTATTGCAAAAGTTCGACACACTTTTCATAGCCTTTAACAATATCAATTTACCTAATATTGCCTTCAGATTGGCACCCAAAATATCGGATCTCTTGCGGTAAGTACTTTTGCTAAAGGGGAGATTGCTTTTTATCAATGACTAATCCAACTATGGCACTAATTTGCTTATTTATACTCTTAGTTATTGGTTTAGATGCTCAGTTTATGAGACTTGGTGCCTTATTAATACTCAGATTTTACTTTTTCCAACTTTTACTTCTGATCTATCTTCGCTATCTTCTGCACTTCGCCTATTGAATGAGGTTTAAGAATGCGTTGAATAACTTCCAAAGCTTCAGTGCATATGTGGAAGTGTAACTCTCATACTCAAGGATTACAGTAAATTAAAGAAAAAAGGAGGAGATTTGAGCTGCAAATGCAAAAAGAAAAAGCTAAACTAATACAACAACATGGCAAACGGGCCTTAGTGTGTGAATGTCGGCTGCCAGCAATACTTGTAGTTTGTTAAAAAGCGGTACAGTATATCATGGGAATCTATAAAATGGTCTGTCATATCTTCGTCTAATCTCCTGACAACAGTTTTCAACACAGGTAAAACCTACAATATTTAGGCAAAATAAAAGATGTCTTCAAAACTCAAATCATACTTAACTCAGCCTAACCTTATCAGAATATGATATAAATAGGGTCTTGCATCAAAACTTGCAAAGTGTATTCCTGCCGGCTTTGCTAAATGATGATACTGGCGACCACAGAAAATAAAGACTAGCTTTTGATTGTCATGAATAATATGCTCCGAAGGATAAGGCAAGGGATTATGATCCCAAATGCTCAGGAGAGCTTTGCTAAGAAAACTCCAGCGCTTACCTACTACACTTTAACAAAATTGCATATGACTAAAGGCCCTGAATAGTGATTTAAATTTTTCTTGTCTTCTGATGTCTATATTTTACAATATAAGTGCAAACTCATCTTTAACTTCAATAAGTATAGGTTCATATAACTCTATTATTAGATTTATTTGATAACTAAATCATTATTTTTTTCCAATTGGGTTTAATCTTTCACGGCCTTTTGAGAGTGGCCTTTTTTATTCCGAAACTTCTTGCTTAGGTTTATTTCCGATAGGTTAAAGTTCTAAATTACTCAAAAAGTACTTGTATTAGAGCTAAGACGATTAGATTGAGATGGAGTTCGTTTATTTTGACTGTTACTATTGTCTCTTATCTTAAAGTTTGTTCTCCTAAAGAATGTTTCTTTGGATGCTTCAAGATCATAGTTCTTTTCTTTGTATCTCTCATCATCAGGATTTATACCTTTCAAAATCCTCCTGTTTCTTATTAATGGAGAGCCTGAGGCTTAGTTGAAAGTTTTGTTAAAGACTGTACTCTTACTCTCCGGGACTTTTAAGGTTGATGTGTTTTAAAGAGTTGGAAGCTGTTCACTAAGAAGCTATAATTTATATCCTTTTCTTTTTTCTTTCCATAAGTCATCAACTTCATTTTTTTTCAAAGTTTTAGGCAACGTGAGTTTTTAGTCATGCATAAGGAAAGGAGGTATATTAAACTACCTTTTTTAGAAATCAAATGTTGAAGCATCTTTCAAGGCAGCTAAATCTGACTCAGACAAAAATTTTTCAGCTATTTGTTTGTAAAATGACAGATTACCTTCCAAGTTTCTTATGCATTCGTTGAGTCTCTGTCTTTAATCTTAAAATTATTGATTTTGATCCTTTTTATCCTGGATTGTATTTTTGAGTTTTTTCTTCAGTCTCTTTGCTAGATTTTTCCAATAGTTGATATCTTTACCCTATTCCGCCTAAGTTTACTCTAGATCTTTTTGCTCTGCCTCTTATAAATCTTGTACTTTAAATTCATTTAATTCTTAATTTTTCATAATTTTTTTCTTCTCTAACTTCCGTTTTTTAGCTTTTTATTGGGTTTCAGGTGTATCTTTCTATTTTTTCATAATGAGTTCCTCCATTTCTTTCATTTTAAGTTTCATTTCAAGGAGCTCTGATTCTTTTTGGCTCAGTTGCTTTTCTTTTTCCTTGGCCTTCTCAAGAATATCTTAAAGTTCCTATGAAGATTCTGACACTTAACTTGAAACTCCTCCACTTGCAAGCTGCTTCTTAAGTTTTTCGATTTCTTGTAAATACTATTTGATCAATGTGTCTTTCGGATCTTCATTGATTTTTGGTGTATTTTTAATGTTTCTGGCTCGAGATGCATATCTAAGAGTACTAACTGTTTCATCGTAGTTATCAAGTGCAGGGGAGACACTTGCTAAATAAAAGTAAAATTACCTATCATCAATGTTTTAGTATTTCCTCCAAGCGAATCTTGAAGTAAACGAGTAAGTTTAGAATCCCTATAAGGTATATGTCCTCCTTTCTTACTTTAAACAAGCGCATTAATGACATTTCCTAATGCAGTCAATGAAAGATTGATTTTAGCACCTTACTTAAGAGTATCTCCTGTTGCTCCTGTTTTTCCTTGCCTTTATGAACCTGCCAAATCCACAAAGTTAAGTTTGGAGGCTTTTACTTTTTCACCGTTTTCTAGTGATTCAATGTGCACTGTGAATAAAGCATGAGACCTAGATGAAGTTGCATTCATATTAGTTTTGGCAACTGACCTATTTTTATTACCATAGTCAAGAAGGTTGAACATTTAATCAACAGATTTTACAGGCACGCTCTTTAAATCTTTGATAAAAACTCCAGTTTGAGGGCTTTATTTCAAATCTTTTTTGACATCTCCTTTAGCATCAAGTAAATCAAAAATATCTTCGTTGTAAATTTCTACAAAGCTTGACCTAACAATGTATTTTTTGTTCTCTGAGGTTTGAATGGCAGTTATTACATGATCGAACCCTCTTGGAATGATTCCCTTCCACTCCGGATCTTTGTAATCTCCGACCATAGAAAAGGTTTTTCCCGCACCTGTTTGCCCGTAAGCAAAAATTGTTCCGTTAAAACCTTCTAGAGCGTTTTAAACCAAACTATATCCACAAGTCTAGTAAACTTGGATTTGTCTACTCTCTATACCAAAGACATAGTCAAATACAAAATCTTTGGCATCATTGTCTTTCTTAATAGAAAGGATGTTCTCTTTGGTTTCAACGCAGAGAGGAGAGTTTAGCTAAGTTTACCTCTTGTTCAATGGCCTCACTCGAAGTGCCACTTTGACTGATTAATTTTTTTGGGCTTTCATAAATATATCAACTAAGTTTACCTTTTGCTCGAAAGATTTAAAGTATAAATTATCTTCTAACAGGAAAGACTGATCTTTGCTGAAATCAGATACAGCTCTGATTTACGAATAATAGGAACCTTGCTATTATAGGACTATTTTAATGAAAAATTCATTGACCAAAATGAAGAAGGAATTAAAGAGGCAAATATGACTTTATGTAATTGGGGTTGTAGCTCAGTTGGTAGAGCGCTTGATTTGCATTCAAGAGGCCTGGGGTTCAACTCCCCACAACTCCACTTTTTAAAGACCTATCAAAGATAATTCGTTAGCTAAGATAAAAAATCTTAAATCTAAGATAATATCACTTAATCATCTTTTCTTTTTGTTCTTCTTCTTATTTCCTTAAGCTTTTACAACTTCTGATTTAATTTAACTCTGGTTGATCTCTGATTAATTTGGGAGAAATTTGTTATTTTATTCTTAATGAACCTTTGATTCAGGTTATTAGCTGGACTAAAGTTTAAATCCAAATATTTTTGGCACAAACTATTAGCGCTTAAAATAAGGCTTTAAGTCCGAGTATGTCTGCATAGAGATTGAGTTACCATAAGCAAAAGAAAAGGGAAAGAAGTCCCAAAATAAGCTCCGTCAGCATCTGCTGATTTTTTCTTGGGCGAATAGATATCTTTGCAACGTGGGCAATAAACCTTTACTCTTGCAATTTTTAAATCCTCACTTATTCCAATCGGCAAAACGTTTTGCTTTTAACACATTACTCTAGGACAGTTTCCAAACTTTCCTGTGAGATAACGTTATCTCATGATTGCTAGACCTTCAGGAGTCGTAATGTAGCGTGCGTGAATGAGTCCATACAGTTCTGTTGCATGTTGATATACCTATAAAAACCTTAATCATAAAATTTGTACCTAGGATCCTCGACTTCCTCTTCAGCTGGGGGAACATTTCGAAGTATCATTTTGAGTGCCTCGCTGATTTACTATCTTCTTACGTGTATTTGTTAACTTTCTTTTTGAGGCCATAGAGGTTAAACTCGTTTTTGATGAAATCTTCATTGACTTCACAAAAGAAGTTGTGGTCTTAAAGACCACAAAACCACTGAATCCAACCGACATTGACTTCCTCACTAAATTAGGACTCTTAACTCATGATTATTAATTATTTGAATTAAATCAATCATCCCTCCAAATATCTGGGGTTGGGGTTGGGG
>Ga0316217_10002800_pt1 | contig 20681 bp, 12 predicted proteins | sample 1anoAmetaG_FD_203633 | JGI IMG/M metagenome (GOLD analysis project Ga0316217, IMG submission 203633) | Freshwater microbial communities from Trout Bog Lake, Wisconsin, USA - 1anoA | ecosystem: Environmental > Aquatic > Freshwater > Lake > Hypolimnion/Profundal zone | place: USA: Wisconsin...
AGCTCGCGGGGCAGTTGGCGGCGACCTGCTCGCGCAGCGTCGCCACGATGACCGGGAGGATCCTCGGGACCGAGGCGTCCGCGAAGCTCGACGAGGCGCCGCTCCCGGAGATTGTGAGGAACTGGTCGACGAGCTTCGACCTCGCCGTGCGCCACGCGGCGAGCCGTTGCGTGTCGGACGGGTTCGCCGCGGCGTAGGAGGCGAACTCGGCGTCGATGTTGTTCAGCGCCTCGAGCACGAGATAGAGCGGCGTCACCTGCGGGTTGGTCGTGCCGTCGTTCCGGACGGCGGTGACCTTCCCCTGCCGGTCGCGCAGCCCCGCCGCGGCGGCGAGCTTCGGGTCGATGAGCTGCCGCGTCCCCTGGGCCAGGACCGAGATCCCCGTCACGGTCGTCGGCGTGCACGCGTGCGTCGTCGGGTCGATCGCGTCGCAGTGCGGGATGGTGACCGTGGCGAGGGTCTTCGAGAGGTCGTGCAGCGCCGGGAGGAGGTCGGTCAGGTACTGCTCGATCATCAGCGGCTCGTACGAGACGAGGCCGTCCTTCGAGCAGGCGGGGAAGGGGGACGACGGGTCGCTGCTGAGCTTGCACTCGTCGGATGTCCCCTTGGCGTCGGCCCAGTGCCGCTCGAGGACCTCCATCAGCGCGATGAAGAGGTCCTCCCGCTTGTGGTTGGCGAATGCCGTCACGAGCGGGGTGATCGAGGCGTAGAAGTTGAAGTCCTCCCAGACGAAGATCGTGTTGTTGTCGCGCTGGAAGAGCCAGTCGCCGGGCTGGTCGTTGCACGAGTGGAGGCCGTGGACGAGGCCGTCGGGCGACGCGTCGGGGGCGCCGGGGTTCGGGTCGGGGATGATGACCTCGGGGCAGACGGACGTGCCGATGTTGGGGCCGTCGAGGTCGTTCAGGAACTGCTGCGTCGTGGAGTTCTTCGTGTCGCTGGCGACGTCGAAGAACATCTGCCGGTCCAGGAACTGAGGCGTGGGGCGGAGGGTCTGGCTGCTCGAGTCGTCCCAGAAGGCCGTCCAGCCGCCCGAGGGGGAGCCGGTGATGCCGCTCGACTGCTCCATCAGGCCGACCGTCGCCGCGCCGATCCCCCCGATGATTCCGGTCCGGAGCGTGTCGTCGCGGAGGTAGATCGACGCCTTGCCGATGATCGAGTCGAGGTAGAAGGCCGCGGCGTTCTCGATCTTGAAGACCTCGCACTGGCTGTAGGTCGCCCCGTCGAGGATGTTCGTCGGCGGCATCGTGACCGAGATCGTGCCGAGGAGCGGCACGGTGAGCTTCGCGTCGACAGTCGCCCCGTCCTTGTTGCAGACGGTGACGCCGTTGGTGTCGTGGACGAGCTGGACGAACCGCTGGAACGCGCTCCGGTTGTACCCCGTGTCGGGCTTCGTCCGGTCGACGGGCGTCTGCAGCGTCACGGCGCTGTTCGTCGTCACGTTGAAGGCGAGGCCGTTCAGGTTGTTCCGGTCGTAGGAGATCTGGTCGTTGTATTTCGTGAAGCCCGAGAACGCCTGGGCCAGGCCGGGCGTGCGGTCGTCGCCGAGCGCTGTCAGGACGTCCTCGAGCAGCCCCGGCTCCTGCTCGAGCTGGATGGCGACGTCGATCATCTCGTCCCAGAACGTGGACGTGCTCGGGATGTGGGCCGTCGTCGCCGCGTCGGCGTTCGCCTTCATCACGAGGCCGGTGCCGATGAGCCGCGCGACCTCGGCCGGGTCCTTCGTGACGAGCGCGTTCACGTACGCGAGGAGGTCGTCGTTGGCAGGGCCGGGGACGGCCTGCATCATCGCGTAGACGAGGTCGAGCAGCGCGGAGCCCTTCGGGTCGAAGGCCGCGTAGGAGAGGTTGACGGGGGTCGTGTCGAGGTTCGCCGGGGGCGTCCCGGTGTGCGTGAGGCTCCAGACGGCCCCGGCGGTCGGATCGGGGGAGTACTGCTTCGTCGCCGACGGCGTGGCGCTGCGCGTCCCCATGAGCACGTAGGCCCCGGCAAGCGCGTTCATGGCGGTCTCGCGCTGCTGCGTCGGGTCCGGGACCACCAGCGCGGCGACGTCGTTCATCAGGGACGCCGCGTAGGTGTGGCTCGTGTCGATGTAGTCGTAATAGAGCTTCCCGGACGGCCCCGAGAGGGCGCGCTCGAAGCTGTCGTAGGCCGGCGCGGCGACGCCGTCGGGCGATGCGAAGGGGCTGGGCGCCGCCTGGCCCGTGGTCGTGACGAACTGGCCGAGGGAGTCGATGGCCGGGAGCCCGCTCGCGGTGGTGAAGGGGGGGGGGATCTGTCCGCCCACGAGGGCGACCTGGGCGTAGCCGCGCGGGTCGCGCCGCGCGATGTAGCGGGAGGCGCCGCTGCCGAACGCCGGATCTTCCGCGTAGAAGAGCTGCTGCATGAACTCGAGGTTGGTGCGGGGTCGCGAGAGCACCGCGCGACCGACCGGGTCGGGGCCGGAGGTGACGAGCGGCGCCACGAAGCCGTCCCCGGTGGCGGTACGGAGCTCCTGGTAGGCGGCGTCGAGCAGCGTCGTCAGCTCGGGGTAGGCGGCGCCCGGGGTCGCCTTGGTCGCGCTCGCGTACGGGTTGGCGTTGCTCGACAGGAGGTTGACGGTCGCGTTCGCGAAATCGCGCAGCTGGGGGTAGGCCAGGACAGGGCGGACGGCCCCGAGCGCGACGGCCAGGGGGCGGTACCCCTCGCGGGCGTCGAAGCGTGCGTAGGCGGCGAGGGCGTCGTTCGACCCGTGGAACGCGTCGAACACTCGGGAGACCGCCTCGGTGGACTGCGGCACCGTGCCGTCGTTGTAGAGGGGGCCGAAGCGCTCGAGCAGATCGGCCAGCTGGCTGGCGAGCTTGTCGGTCGGGTTGCCCGCGGCCACCTGGCAGCTCCGCGTCGCGTCGGAGCTCGCGGTGTCCTTCACGGGGATGCTGATGTCGGGGACCGTCGCGTCGAAGGCGGCGATGAGGTTGGCGCGATCGTGGGCGAGGGCGGCGATGCGCGCGACGGCGTGGGCCCGGGTCGCCTGCGCCTCGGCGAGCGTGACGGGCTGGCCGGTGGCGGTCGTCGTCGCCTGCGGCGCAGGGAGCTGGGTCTGGTCGACGGCGTCGGTGTAGGTCCCGTCGGAGGCCGGGTGGCAGACGGCGTGGAACGACGCGCCGCTCAGGTCTTCGGTCAGCGCCTGGGCGCTCACGCGGTCGCACACGACCCCGAAGAGCTTCTGGCCGAGCGTCTCGCCGGTGACGGGGGTGCGAGTCGCGCTGAACTCGGGCGCGCACGCGAACGGCGCCCCCAGCGCCAGTGCTCCGATGACGGCTGCCTGCCGCCGTGCGCGAAAACGACCCATCATCCTGCCTCCGTACCGCCCCGGGTGAGGGGCTCGCTCGACCCTCGCCGCTGCGCCCGTCCCGGTAGAGCAGTGTGCCGCACTTCGCCCCGTGGATCGACTGCCACGCGATGATGCACCATGGCATCATGCGGCGCCATGAGTGACGCATCCCCTACGCTCGCCCGGACGGCCGCCATCATCCTCGCCGCCGGCCACGGCACGCGCATGAAGAGCGCGGTCCCCAAGGTGCTCCACGAGGTCGCAGGGAGACCGCTGGTTCATTACCCCGTCCGGGCGGCCCTCGAGGCCGGGTGCGGGGAGGTGGTCGTGGTGGTCGGTCACGGGCGCTCCGGTGTCGAGGACTACCTCCGGGCCGCGTTCGGCGACCGCGTCAAGACAGCGGTCCAGGTCGAGCAGCGGGGGACGGGGGACGCGGCGCGGGCGGGTCTCGCGGCGGTGAGCGACGCCGCCGAGATCGGGCTGGTGTTCTACGGCGACGTCCCGCTCCTGGTCGCCGACGACCTCCTCGCGGTCGTGCGGGCGCTCGTTGCCGCTCCGGCGGGGGTAGGGCTTGCGATGGCGACCTGCGAGGTCCCCGATCCCGCTGGTTACGGCCGCATCCTGCGGGACGAGTCGGGGGACATCCGCGAGATCCGCGAGCACAAGGACCTCCGGACGGACGACGAGCGCCGGACCCGCGAGATCAACCCCGGCATCTTCGCGTCGCCTCTCTCCTCGCTGCGCGAAGCGCTGGCCGCCCTCGAGCCGAACAACGCGCAGAAGGAGCTCTACCTCACGGACATCGTCTCCTACGGCGTCGCCAGGGGGCGGCGGACCATCGGAGCGAGCGCGCGCGCCGAGATCCTGCTCGGCGTCAACGATCGCCAGCAGCTCGTCGAGGCCGAGGCCATGATGCACGCGCGCATCGCCCGGCGGTGGAGCGTCGCGGGGGCGACGGTGAAGCCCGGCGCGCGGATCGACGACGCCGTCGTGCTCGACGCCGACGTCGTGATCGAGTCGGGCGTCGTCCTCCGCGGGGAGACCAGGGTGGAGCGGGGCGCCGTCATCGACGTCGGCTCGGTCATCACGAGCTCCAGCATCGGCCCGGACGTGAGGGTCAAGCCGTACTCGGTCGTGACCGACTCGCGCGTCGCGTCGCGCGCCCAGATCGGCCCCTTCTCGCACCTCCGGCCGGAGAGCGTGGTCGGCGAGTCCGCGCACGTCGGCAACTTCGTCGAGACCAAGAAGACGACGCTGGGGCGCGGCGCGAAGGCCAACCACCTCGCCTACCTCGGGGACGGCGTCATCGGCGACGACGCCAACGTCGGGGCGGGGACGATCTTCTGCAACTACGACGGCTTCCAGAAGCACACGACGACCATCGGCCCCGGCGCGTTCATCGGCAGCGACTCGCAGCTCGTCGCCCCCGTGACCGTCGGCGCGGGCGCCTACGTCGCCACCGGGACGACCGTCACCCAGGACGTCCCCGCCGATGCTCTGGCCATCTCGCGCACTCGCCAGGAGAACAAGGCCGGTTACGCATCGAAGCTGCGCGGCCGCTTCAAGGCCGCGAAGGCCGCGAAGGCCGACAAGCCCACGTCCGGGTGACGGTCGCCAAAAGCTGGCGACTTCGGGCCATATTGTGTCCATAGTCGCCGCATGGACGCCATTCGCCTGCGCGGCGGCAACCCGCTCAAAGGGACTGTACGGATAAGCGGGGCGAAGAACGCCGCGCTCCCCATCCTCTGCGCCACGCTCCTGTCGGACGGCGAGAGCCGCCTCCGGAACGTCCCGGCGCTGCGGGATATCGAGACGACCGCCGCCCTGCTGAGGTTCCTCGGGCGCGGCGTCACGGTGGATGCCCCCGAGGTCCGGGTCGCCGCGGGGAGCAACATCAAGCCCGAGGCGCCCTACGAGCTCGTCAAGCAGATGCGCGCCAGCGTGCTCGTGCTCGGCCCGCTCGTGGCGCGCTTCGGTCGGGCGAAGGTGTCGCTGCCGGGGGGGTGCGCCATCGGAGCGCGTCCCGTCGACCAGCACCTCAAGGGGCTCGAGGCGATGGGGGCGACGATTCGACTCGAGCGCGGGTACGTGCACGCCGAGGGGCCGAATGGCGGAGGACGCCTGCGGGGGGCCGAGGTCTGCTTCGACATCCCGACGGTCACGGGGACCGAGAACCTGATGATGGCCGCGGCGCTCGCGAAGGGGCGGAGCACGCTGGTCAACTGCGCCCGCGAGCCGGAGGTCGAGGAGCTCGGCCGCGTGCTGAACAAGATGGGGGTCGAGGTGACCGGGGCGGGGACGGACGTCATCCACATCGTCGGAGTCGAGCGAGGCGAGCTCGACCCGTTCGACCACGCCATCATCCCCGACCGCATCGAGGCGGGGACGTACATCGTCGCCGCCGCCGCCACGGGGGGGGACGTGCTGGTCGAAGGGGCCCAGCTCTCGGATCTCGAGACGCTGGTGGCGAAGCTCCGCATGGCCGGCGTCGAGATCGCCGCCGAAGGGGAGGCGATCCGTGTGCGACGCCCCGGGCCCCTCCGCCCGGTGAACGTCACCACCGCCCCGCACCCGGGCTTCCCGACCGACATGCAGGCACAGTTTCTGGTGCTCATGTGCCTGGCGCGTGGGGAGAGTGTCATCACCGAGACGATCTTCGAGAACCGCTTCATGCACGTCCCCGAGCTCCAGCGCATGGGGGCGAGCGTCGCCTTGCGCGGGAACACCGCCGTGGTCCAGGGCGTGGGCCGTCTGTACGGCGCGAGCGTGATGGCGACCGATCTCCGCGCGAGCGCCTCGCTCGTGATCGCAGGCCTCGTGGCGGAGGACGAGACGGAGGTCCGTCGCGTCTACCACCTCGACCGCGGCTACGAGCGCATGGAGAACAAGCTGGGGGGGCTCGGTGCCGAGATCGCTCGAGTGCAGGGGGCCGAGTCGTAGGCCGGCGACCGGCGCCCCGCAGCCTTACGAGGGTGCTGGTTCGCGCGCGTCCGGCGCCCCTCCGTCGAGGCTCCGCGCCGGCGGGGGATCGAGCCGGACGAGCGGTCGCAGCTTCCGGAGCGACGAGCGGCCGATCCCCTTCACCTTGAGCAGGTCCTCCACCTGGCGGAAATGTCCGAGGCGCGTGCGCAGGGCGACGATGGCTTCGGCGCGCTTGGGACCGACCCCGGGGAGCCGGTGCAGGTCGGTGACGGTCGCCTGGTTCAGGTAGACCGGGTCATCCGCGGTCGCGCGCCCCCGAGGGGCCTCGGCCGCGGTGGTTGCAGGCGCCGGCGACGCGGCGGACTGCGCGAGCGAGGGCGGAGGCGGCGCGGTCGCGGGGGCGGTCGCCGCGGGCAGCGCCTCCGGTGCGTGCGCCGCCGGACCGGGCCCGACGCCCGCGTCACCGTACGGGCGCGCGTCGGGCGACAGGATGTTGCGGGCGAGCGCCGAGCGGCCGATCGCGCCCAGAAGGATGAGCCCGAAGGCGCCGAGCGTGATGCGCCCGAGGACGGCCCCCCAGCGCCAGGCTCGCGCGGCTGCGAGCGCGGTGCGGAGCCGCGTGGTGGTCGCCGCGCAGGAGTGCCGGAGGCCGCGCGACGCGCGCGCAGCCCCCCGCTGGATGAAGGAGGTCACCCCTCACCCGAGCTCCTAGAGGAGCCCCCCCGCCGCGTCGGTCACCCGCCGGGGCGGCGGCCCTCCCGCCATGTCGTCCCGGCGCGGCCGCGCGCGCGGCGGCGGGGCGTCACCGTCGCTGTCGCCCGTCCGCCTCGGGCCGTCTTCGCGCGACTCCCACTCCCGCACCTGCAGCGTGCCGTTCACCGGGATGGCGTCGAGCTTCAGGGTGATCGACCCATCGCGGTTCACGAAGCCGACTCCGACCCGCGTCCAGTACGACTTCCCCCCGCTGCGCTCGACCACCGTGAATACCGCCTTCATCGTCTGCCCGTTCGCTGATTCCATCGCGTCACCTCTCTCGTGGTAGCCGGCGTCCACCGCCGGCCTCGAGTGGGCTTTTGCGACGCGCGTGCCGCGGCGAGCGCGGAGAAAACCACGACGGCGCGGGCTTCCTCCCGTGTCCGGGACGGTCGCGACGCGTCCCTGGACACCTCGCCACCCGGTCGACGCGCCCGTCGCCTCTCCTCGCGGCGTTTGCCGGCCCCCCTGGACCGGTGCTACTTGACAATTATCTGCACGAGCTCCGCCTCTCCGGCGGAGCGACTCACGGAGGCACCCTCGATGTCGAACGAAGAGGACGTGGTTCGGAGGATCGACGAGGCTTCAGTCGGGCGGCGGCAGCTCGTCCTGGGCGGCGCGGCCGCCGCGGGAATCGTCGCGCTCGGGTCGACGGTCGGGGCCGGCGAGGCGCTCGCCGCCACACAGTCCGACGGACCGAACCTCGGCGCCGTCCCCCCGGCCGGCTTCGTCCCGTTCTCCGCGCCGGGTCGTATCGTGAAGGTGTCGAAGAGCGACTGCCTGCAGCCGAACAAGCTCTATCCGAAGCCCGACGACGCCCGCGCCATGCTCGAGCGGGCGATGACCGAGCTGACCGGCAAGCCCGACCTCGTGAGCGCCGTGAAGGAGTTCGTCCACCCGGCGGACATCGTGTGCGTGAAGGTCAACGGCATCGCCCTCCGCAACATGGGGACGAACAAGGAGCTCGTCCTCCCGTTCCTCCAGGCGATGATCGACTCCGGCGTCCCCGCCAACCACATCACCGTGCTCGAGCAGTACGGGAACTTCCTCGACGGCACGCGCGTCAGCGCCGCCAACGTCCCCGCCGGGGTCAAGATCTCGATCCACAACAACGGCGACACGACGATGCCGGAGCGGGTGATCGCCGGGACGGGCGTCGCGACGAAGTTCTGCCGGGCGCTCACCGAGGCCACCGCGGCCATCAACTTCTCGCTCATCAAGGACCACGGGATCTGCGGCTACACCGGCTGCCTCAAGAACATGACGCACGGCTGCCAGACCGTGCCGCACTACTTCCACTCCCACCACGCGTCCCCGCAGATCGCCCTCCTCTACGCGCAGGACATCATCAAGACGCGCGTCAGGCTGAACATCACCGACGGGTTCAAGCTGATGGCGGACGGCGGCCCGCTCTACCGGCAGCCGCAGTACGTCTTCCCGCACGAGTCCGTCTACGTCACCACCGACCCTGTCGCCATGGACGCCATCGGCGCCGACCTCGTCGCGAAGTCACGGGCCGAGCACAAGCTCCCGACGCTCGAGGCGCTCGGCCGACCGGCCGCATACATCCAGGCTGCGGCGGACCTCGGGCTCGGCATCGCCGATCTGGCCCGGATCCAGCTTCGCAGCGTCACGATCTGACGGGGCCCGACGCGAGGCTACGGGGCGTCCGCGCTGGCGACTCGCCCCGTGCTCAGCCTGGGCCGGGCGAGCTCGCCCGGGGTCAGCTCGCCCTCGACCGGCGCCTTCGCTGAGCGAGCCCGAAGAGGCCGAGCGTCAGCCAGCCCAGGCTCGACCACCCGGAGCCGCCGTCGGACGTGACGGCGCAGCCGCCCGATGACCCGCCGCCGGCGCTCCCCGCGCCGCTGCCGGAGCCAAGGGGGGCGACGGCTGCGTCCGCCCAGCAGTAGCCGTACGTGCAGGTGAAACCGAGGAAGCAGGTCGAGCCGGTGGCGGTCGCGGTGCACGCCTCCGTGCAGACCGCCGGAGCGCCCGCGCTCGGCTGGGCGCACAGGTTCGACGTGCAGGACGCCGGGCCAGCGCACGCGGCGCCGAGGGCGCCTGCCGTGGAGGCCGGAGGTGTGGTCGTGCCGGTCCCGGTTCCGGTCCCCGTGCCGGTCCCGGTTCCGGTCCCCGTGCCGGTCCCGGTCCCGGTCCCCGTGCCGGTTCCGGTCCCCGTCCCGACGCCGGCGTCGGGGGTCGGCGTCGGCGTGATGATCAGCCCGCCGAGCGCTGCGAGCTTGGTGGCGTTGGGGCTGCCGAGGCCGGTTGGCCCGTCCCAGCCCGCCCCCGCCCTGCACATCACGTCGCTGCAGATGCTGTCGTCGTCGTCCTTCCCCTGCGTGACGTCGTTGAAGCTGGTGATGTTCTTGTAGAGCAGCGCGTGAGGGTCACCCCCCGCCAGGCCAAGACGGGTAAGGATCGCAGCGACGAGCGGGCTGGCCGCGCTCGTCCCCGTGACGACCGTCCAGCCTCCGTCATCCTTGTCGTAGGCGGAGATTCCGCCCCCCTGTCCCGACGTGTACTCGGCCGCTGCCGAGACATCGACCGACGCACGCTTCGTGCAGCTGCCGAAGCTGAAGCCCGAGCTCGACTGGTAGGATGGCATCGCGAACTCGGTGCTGCAGCCGCTGCCGCCGCTCCCCCCTTGCTGTCCGCTGCCGCCGTCGTCCCAGACCACCTCGGTGTACGAGGCGCTGCTGTGCTGGAGCGTCGTCCCGCCCACCGCGAGCACGTACGGCGAGGACGCCGGGAAGTTCGCGCCGACGGCCGTGCCGTTCTGGCTGTCCTGCTCGTCGAGGTACCCCTGGTCGCCCGAGGCCGCGGCGACGAGGGCGCCGGCGGGCTGGTACGGGGTCTGGTCGTCCGAGCCGTTCGACCCCTCCGGGGCGCCCCAGCTGTTGCTCACAGCCGCGGCCTTGACGACGGTCTGGGCGATCGCGTTCATCTGGTCGAGGTCGTTGGACGTCGCGGCCTCGACGACCACGATGCTGCAGTCCGGGCACGCCGCGCTGACCATGTCCATGTCGAGCCCGGTCTCACCGGACCACCCAGGACAGTCGGTGGACCCGACGGAGTTCACCGTGCCGTCCTCGCCGACGCGCGCGAAGCAAGGTGTCCCGTTGGGGGTCGGCACGCCCTTGGCGTCCGTCGGGCAGGCGGCGAGCTGAGGGGTGATGTCGAACTCGGCCCTGTAGGCGTTCACGTCCGCCAGCGCGTTCGTGGACGGGAGCTCGACGAGCGCGACGATCTTCCCGTGGGCCTGAGCGGCCGCCGGGATGCTGTAGGCGGCCACGATCTCGACGGGCGTCAGCGTGTCCATCGCCGGCGTCGAGCTCCCCTGGGGCTGTCCGCTCGACTGGCAGCTCGGGTCGCCGCCTCCGAACGGCAGGATCGGGGTGCCGGTCAGCGTCGCCGGGTTCATGACGAGCCGGCTGGCGAAGCAGCGCCGCTGCCCGACCTTCGTCTCGGGGCAGACGTCCTCGAACGTCCGCCCGAGGCGGTCGGTGTGGAATCGAGGGCGGAGGCCGCGCGCCTTCGCCGGCCCGGCTGCGTCGGCGGCGCCGGCCGTCAGTAGCAGCGCCGGCAGTACCACCAGCAGCAGCCTCCACTCTCGCTTCGTCGCCATTTCAAGTCTCCTGGTCACGCCGGGGACGCCGTCGCTTCGACGTCCCGTTCACCGTCGTGAGGTCTCTATTTGCCACGTTCCTGAGACGCTGCCTTCTTCCTCGTGGAAGCTCAAGCGGCAGGAGCCCGACGGCGGCGCCGGGCGAGGCTGACGACCCCGACCGCGAGCCAGCCGAGGCTCCCCCACCCGGAGCTCTCGCCGGAGGAGACAGCGCAGCCGCTCGACGAGGGCGCGCCCGGGATGGAGTCGCCCGCCGCCCCGGGGTCACTCGTCGGCAAGGACGAGGTGGACGCCGTCGACGAGGCCTCCCAGCAGTAGCCGTACGTGCAGGTGAAGCCGATGAAGCAGGTCGAGCCGGCGTCGGAGAGGGTGCACGGCTCCGTGCAGACGGCGGCCGCCGCGGCGTTCGGCCTGGCGCAGAGGCCCGAGGCGCAGTCCGTGGGCCCGTTGCAGGCGGCGCCCAGGGCGCCCGCCGAAGAGGCCGGGGGGGTCGACGGTCCGGTCCCGCCCGTGCCCGTGGGGCCCGTACCCGTACCACCGGTCGCGCCGGTGCCCGTGCCAGTCCCCGACCCAGCCGTGCCCGTGCCAGACCCGGTCGCAGTCCCGGTGCCCGTGCCGCCGGTGCCGGCGTCCGCGGCCGGTTGCGTCGGCGTGACCGGCAACCCCGCGAGCGCGGCGAGCTTCGTGCCGTCCGGGGTCCCCACGCCGCTCGGGCCGTCCCATCCCGGACCGGCGGTGCAGAGCTTGCCGCAGGACGACGGGTTCTGGGCGTCCGTGTTCGACCCGCTCGAATCGACCGGGTACGCGCTCGACCCGAGGTCGTTGAAGGCGGCCGCGTTGGTGTAGACCCAGCCCATGTTCTGCGAGATGGCCTCGGCGAGCCCGAGCCGGACGAGGATGCCGGCGATCATCGGCGACGACGCGCTCGTCCCCTCGACCTGCTGCCACCCCTGCGCGTAGGCCGCGATGTCCGTCAGGCTACCGCCGGAGTAGAACGCCGCGGCGGCGGACAGGTCGGCGGTCGCGCGCTTGCTGCAGCCGGTCCCTGCCAGCGCCGAGGCCTGCCAGGAGAGCGCCGCGAACTCGGTGCTGCAGCCGCTCGTCGTGATGTCCTGGCCGTTCTGGCCGGTGCTGAAGGTGCCGTCGTTCCAGACCGCCTCGTCGTACGCCGAGCCGTTGCTGAAGAGGGTCGTGCCGCCGACGGCGAGGATGTCGGGGGCCGAGGCCGGGTAGCTCGGGGTGTTGGCCCCTCCGCCTTCGTTGACGAGGTTGTAGCCAAAGTCGCCGGAGGCCGCGAGGACGAGGTGCCCCGGCGTCGTGTAGTTGTTCCCGGTCGGGTCGCCCTGCTCGGGGCCTCCCATGCTGATGCTGGTGGCGACAGCGCCGAGCCGCGCGGCCGTCTGCGCCCCCGTCACGAAGTCGGAGTCCTGCACGTTCCCCTGCGCGCCGCCGATCTCGACGAGCAGGATGCTGCAGTCGGGGCAAGCGGCGCTGATCATGTCCATGTCGAGACCGGTCTCGCCGTCGCTGCCCGAGCCGGCGTCCTGCCCGGTGCTGGCGCTCCCGTCCTCGTTCACCTGCGCGAAGCAGGGGGAGGTGCCGGTGGGGTTGCCCGCGCACTTGGGCAGGGCGGGGAGGCCGTACTGGCTGCGGTACGCGCTGAGGTCGCTGTAGGCGTGCGAGTCCGGTCCGTCGAGGATCGCCACGATCTTCCCGTTCGCCGCGGCGCTCGGGGGGATGTGGTACGCCGCGACGACGTCGGACGGGCCCATCCCGGTGGCAGAGCTGCCGCCGCCGTAGCCTTCACGGACGACCTCGGGCACCGCCTGGCCCGGCGCCCAGCCCTCGGGGAGGAGGACCTTGCCGAGACAGTAGTGGGACTTGCCGTGGTCGCACAGGTCGCGCGTGTAGCGCCCGCTGGGCCTGAGGTGCACCCCCTTCGGGAGGGCGACGCCGGTCTCGCCGGCCGCAGCCGTCACCGCGGGGACCTGACCGGTCGCGCGCGCCGCGTGGCTCGTGAGGAGACCCATGGGAACGAGAAAGAGTGCAGAGCACCAGTGTTGCAACCTCGCCATCGATGCCTCCTGGTCGTCACATGGGGCCGCGCATCACTGGCGCCCCGTCGACCTCGGCGATCTATATGCGCCCGTTTCTCACCCGATCAATGGCAAGACCGACGCGCGATGGTGCGAAACTGCCCTCGCTGGAAACTTGCTGTCCCCGTGCGCAAAACAGCCTGCTTTGGCGAGGAAGGGGGGCGTGTGGGACAGCAACCAGACTGCAACTTTCGAGTCCGGAGAGGCGCCTCGCTCGCGTCGCGATCGCGCGCTACCGCTTCGCGCGCCGCGCCTTGTAGTGGTTGATGAGCCCGTTGGTCGACGCGTCGTGCGACGTCACGAGGCCCTGCGCGCCGAGCTCCGGCTCGATCTTCTTCGCGAGCTGCTTGCCCAGCTCGACGCCCCACTGGTCGAAGCTGAAGATGTTCCAGATGACGCCCTGAGTGAAGATCTTGTGCTCGTAGAGCGCGACGAGGCGCCCGAGCGTCCGTGGATCAAGCTTCTGGAAGAGGATGGAGGTCGAGGGGCGGTTGCCGGGGAAGGTCTTGTGGGGCACGAGCTCGGCCACGCGCTCGGGGGAGAGCTTCGCGGCGACCAGCTCCTCGCGGGCCTCCTCCGGGGTCTTCCCCTTCATCAGCGCCTCGGTCTGCGCGAAGAAGTTCGCGAGCAGGACCTCGTGGTGATCCTGCCCGGGCTTGCCGTCCGGTGACGGCGCCATCAGCTCGTTCTGCGAGTCGATGGGGGCGAGGAAGTCGGCCGGGATGACGCGCGTCCCCTGGTGAATGAGCTGGTAGAACGCGTGCTGCCCGTTCGTCCCGGGCTCGCCCCAGACGATCGGCCCCGTCGTGTAGTCGGTGATGGCGGCCCCGTCCCGGTCGACGCGCTTGCCGTTGCTCTCCATGTCCCCCTGCTGGAAGTACGCCGCGAAGCGGTGGAGGTACTGGTCGTACGGGAGGATGACGTGCGTCTCGGCGCCGAAGAAGTTCGAGTACCAGACGCCGAGCAGCGCCAGGATGACGGGGAGGTTCGCCTCGGGCCGCGCCGTGCGGAAATGGCGGTCCATCGCGTGCGCGCCGCCCAGCAGCTCCTCGAACCGGTCCATGCCGATGACGCAGGCGATCGACAGGCCGACGGACGACCAGAGCGAGTAGCGGCCCCCGACCCAGTCCCAGAAGGGGAACATGTTGGCGACGTCGATGCCGAAGCGGCGCACCTCGGCCTCGGCGGTCGAGACCGCGACGAAGTGCTTCGGCACCGCCGCGTCGCCGCCGAGCTTCGAGGTGATCCACGCGCGCGCCGAGCGGGCGTTCATGAGCGTCTCCTGCGTGGTGAACGTCTTGGAGGCGATGATGAAGAGGGTGGTCTCCGGGTCGAGGCGCCTGGTGGCCTCCTCGAGGTGGGTGCCGTCGACGTTCGAGACGAAGTGCGCGCGGAGGCCCGGCTGCCAGTACGGCCGGAGCGCCTCGGTCGCCATCACCGGGCCGAGGTCGGAGCCGCCGATGCCGATGTTCACGATGTCCGTGATGCGCTTGCCGGTGTGGCCGAGCCACGCGCCGCTCCGCACCCTGCCCGTGAACCCGCGCATCTTCGCGAGCACGGCGTTGACCTCGGGCATCACGTCGGCGCCGTCGACGAGGATCGGCTCGTTCGAGCGGTTGCGGAGCGCGACGTGGAGGACCGCCCTGTCCTCGGTGCGGTTGATCTTCTCGCCGCGGAACATCCGGTCGCGCCACTCCGCGACCTTCGCCTGCTCCGCGAGGGCGAAGAGCAGGCGCATGGTCTCATCGGTCACGCGGTGCTTCGAGTAGTCGACGAGGAGCCCGTCGTCCTCGAGCGAGAAGCGCTCGAACCGCCCGGGCTCGGCCGCGAAGAGGGAGCGGACGTGGACGTCGCGCATCGCCTCGTGGTGACGGGAGAGGGCCTTCCAGGCGGGGGAGTCGGTGAGAGCGCTCATGGGGGCGGATGGTAGGCTTCGCGAGCCCGCTGGCGCAAAGGGGGAATGAGCGAAGGTCCCCCTGCTGATCCGGGCAACCTAGGGAGCGCGCGTCGGCGCGGGCTTCGGCGCCAGGAACCGCGTCGTCGCGAGGAACGCGTCGTCGGCGTGGCGCGCGTCGCTCACGAAGCGGGCGTAGCCGTCCGCGGGGACGGTGCCGGTCGGGACCCCTAGCGTGAAGTCGTCCTCGACGACCTGCGACTTGCCGCCGATCAGCCCGAGCCGGCGCGACGCGGAGAGCGGTCCCCCGGCGACCTCGAACGGGACCGGCGAACGGACGACCCGCGCCCTCGCCGGGAGCTCGACCCGCCGATGGGCGTGGTACTGGACGGCGTGGCTGATGGCGAGGGCGCTCTCCCGCGTCCCCTCGGTCGCGTAGCGGGCGCTCAGCGTGGACGAGGCGCCGCGCGGGTAGACGAAGTGGATCGGCTCGAGCCCCGGGAGCACCCACGTCGCCCCCTCCGCCGTACGCCGCCCCTCGGCCTGGGCGTAGCCGGGGATCGTGATGTCGGCTCGCACCGCGACCTGCCAGCTCCCCTCGCTCGACGACAGCCCGATCGAGTCGACGTTGGCGAACGGCACCCAGGCGAGCACGATGTCGCGGAGCGAGCGCTCGCGCTGGTCCCCGACGGCGCGCTGGAGGACCTCGGCGATCTCCTGGGCGTCGCGGCCCCGCAGGATCATGGTGAACGTCCCGCGCGCGTCCCCCTGGTCGTCGACCGCGAGCCGCTCGTCGACCTCGTCTCGCCCGTCGTCGCCGCTCGTCACCGACAGCGGGGCGATGGTCCCGTCCTCGTGCAGCGCCTGGCGACCGCGCAGCTCCGGGGAGATGTGGCCGGCCGGGAGCGGGGGGCCCGAGACGTCGGCGTCGATCGCGACGTCGACCAGCGCGCTCGTCGCGGCGTCCGTCCTCACGTGGGCGATGGCGAGCGGGTGGACGAACCGGCCGAGGTGGGGGGGGAAATCGGGCGACGCGCTGAAGGGCTCGCTCTCGGCGACGACGACCTCGCTCGCGACCCCGAGCTCGCGCAGCGCGCGGACGACGAGCCAGGTGCGGCTCCCCTCGTGATCGCTCAGGATGGCGCGGGCCGTGGTCGACTGGGGGCCGGTGGCGTGGCCGTAGAGGAGATCGGACAGGTCACCTGCGTCCCCCTCTTTCACGGCCATCCCGGCGGCGGCGACGATCGCGTCGACCTTCGCGCGGTCGGTCGACGCCCCCGCCGCCCTCGCGATCGCCTCGGCCCAGGTCCGCACCTCCGGGTCGTGGTCGACGCGCGCCGCCACCGCCTCGCCGAGCCCCCGGGCGAGCTCGCTCCAGCGCGCCGTCGAGAGGCTCACCGCCACGCTCCGGTCCATCTTCGGCGTCGCGTCCTCGACGCGGCGGGCTGCGTGATCGCGCAGCGACCAGCGGAGCACCGTCTCGCCCGCGGCGGCCTCGGTCGCCGGCGGGCCGAGGATGGGGTGGCTCCAGAGCGTGAAGCGCGGACCGGTCGGGATGTGGATCTCGACGGTCGCCTCGTGCACCGCCGTCCGCGTCGGGAGCAGATCGATCGTGTCGATGCCGATCTCGCCCGTCTCGATCGGGACCGACCACCCCTCGTAGATCGCCTCGACCACGTCCCCCGCCTCGAGCTGCGCGAGGTCGGCGTGCCCCTGCGAGGCGCCGGGGTTGGGGTCGGGCTCGACCACCCGCCCGTCGTGCTTGAGCACCCGTCGACGCAGCACGCGGAGCGCCGTCCGCCCCTGGAGCTGCGGCGGCGAGACCTGAGCGTTCTCCTCGACGTCGGTCGTGCCGCTGACGCGGCGGACATCGAAGACCACGGCGTGCACCACCCCGGACGGCGCGATGTCGTAGCGCTCCGCGTGGCGCAGGATCGCAGTGGCGGCCCCCGGGAGGACCGGCCTCGCGCGGTCCTCGTTCACGGCGCTCTCGGCGACCCCCGCGAACCTCGCGGTCGGATCGTCGCGCAGCGCCCGGAGCAGCGGCGCGATGCCCATCGGCGCGTCGTGGGCGGTGGCGATGAGCGCGCGGAGGCGCTCGCGCGTCTCGGGGGCCGGCGTGCCGCGGGTCGGGTCGAGCGAGGCTAGGGCGTAGACGTCGGAGAGCGTCACCTCGGCCGGGAACATGTCGTGGAGCGCCCGCTCGACGCCGTCGTGATCGCCGAGGACGAGGGCGTCGCGCAGCGTCTGTCGGAGGAAGAGGTCGACCCCGCCGCGGACCGCGCGCAGGCGCTCGAGCTCGGTGAGGCCGCCGCGCAGGTCCCCTGCGGCGCGCAGCGAGTGGTAGCAGGCGAGGCTGCCGCGCGGGCGAGGCGAGCCGGGGTGGACCGCGCAGTCGTAGGTCGCGAGATCGGCCGGCGACCGCTCGAAGGCGACCCGCGCGACCTCGGCGTAGAGGGCGGAGGCCCCGAGCGTCGTCCGGAGCCGATCGTCCGCGGCCCGGGCCCGGTCCCAGAGGTGCTCGCGCCCGCTCGCGGCGAGCTCGAAGGCGTCGACCACCGGGGCGAGCGCCGGCTCGACGTGGGCTCGGAGCGCCGCGAGGTCCTCGAGCTGCGCGAAGCGCGCGTCTCCCGGCCCGCGCTTGGTCCCCGCCAGCCACGCGTGGGCGATGACGGCCTCCCACGCGCCGGGCCAGGACGCGAGGACCCGCTCGTAGGCCGTCCGCGCCCGCTCCGTCCGGTGAACGAGCGACAGGTCCCGGGCCTCCTCGACGGCCCGCCCGTACGCGAGGGCGAGGTCCGGCGGGGCGGCCTCGCGGGTCGCCTCGTGCTCGAGGAGGTACTCCGCCGTGTGGGGGTCCCGGAAGGCGAGGGCGGCCAGGGCGACGGCGAGCTGCTCGGCCGGGGTGTGAGCGGCAGGGTAGGGGACCTCCTCGCCGGCGGTCGCCGCCACCGTCGCGGCCTCTCCGGGGCGCGGCGCGCGCATGGGGACGGGCTGACCCTCGTCGTCCCAGGCCGAGAGGCGCACCGACCCCCCTTCCTGGTCCATCCCGACCCGCGCGACGAGGCGGAGGCGCCCGGCCGGCGCGTCGACCCACGCGTACCGGGCGACGTCCATGCCGCCGAGCTCGTACGGGCGATCGATCACCAGCCGCCCGCCCGCGCGGAGCGTCGCCGTCGACGCCGATCGGAGCGCGACTCCGATGCGACCGGGGCGCCTCAGGACGAGGTCGACGACGACGTCGCGCACGCCGGGGTTCGAGCTCTGGGTCGAGAGGTCGAGCGCGCAGCCGCGGCCGCGCTCGAGGACCGGGGCGAGCCGCGGGGCGAACCCGCCAGGGCCGACGTAGTCGGCGGCGATCGGGGCGTCGTAGGGGGCGAGCGCGTCGGGGGCCCGCACGCCCGTCACCGGCGCCCAGTCGAGCGGACCCAGGACCGTCGCTTCGCGTGCGCACCCCGAGGCCTCGCGCCAGCGCGCGGCGTCGTTCACGTCCCCCCGGTGCTCGGCCAGGTCGGTCAGCGCCTCGGCGATGAGCCCGCGCGCGAAGGGCCCCCCTGCGCGCCTGTAGGAGTCGGCGAGCCGCTCGGCGACGCTCCCCGCCTGACCCTCCCCGGGGCCTTGGGACTCCGCCCGGGTCAGCGACCGGTCGAGCGTCCGGTAGACGAGCGCCGTGTCCGGCGTGACCGAGGCGAGGGCCGAGACCGAGCGAAACACGAGGGCGTCGAGCGCGGCCGAGGCGACCGCGAGCTGCCAGGCGTCGGCGGGGGCGCGGACGGAGGTGTCGACGAGGTCGAGGTAGCGGTCCGTGGCGGTCGACGGGTTGCCGCGGGCCTCCTCGGCGAACGCGGCGGCGAGCGACGAGGTGAGCGTCCCCGGGTCGACCGTCGCGGCCCGCGGCGCCGCGGGGGGGGCGCACGCGCCCAGGAGGCCAACCAGGAGGAGGGGCGAGAGTCGAGGCACGGCGCGAGGATAGGCGAACGAGCGCGCCGAGCCGAGCGGTACTGCGACCGCGACCTCGCCTCTCCGAGCCCTCCGGCCTCGCGGCGGGGACGCGGTATCTCCACCGCTATCGCACGCTTGCGAGAGGCGGCCTCGGGGTCCGGAGCCAGCTCGTCCCGCCGTTCGTCGGGCAGGCGGCCGTGCGACCCGGGCGTCTCCGGGAGAAGCGTGAGCTGCTCTTGGCTCTTCGAGAGCGTCCCTGCGATCTTCGGGAGCACCCCTGCGAGAGCCGTGACGTCGTCGAACCTCTTGCAGAGCGTCCCTGCGATCTTCGAGAGCACCCCTGCGAGAGCCGTGACGTCGTCGAACCTCTTGCAGAGCGTCCCTGCGAGAGCCGTGACGTCGTCGAAGCTCTTGCAGAGCGTCCCTGCGAGAGCCGTGACGTCGTCGAAGCTCTTGCAGAGCGTCCCTGCGAGAGCCGTGACGTCGTCGAAGCTCTCGCAGAGCGTCCCTGCGAGAGCCGTGACGTCGTCGAAGCTCTTGCAGAGCGTCCCTGCGAGAGCCGTGACGTCGTCGAAGCTCTTGCAGAGCGTCCCTGCGAGAGCCGCGACTTCGTCGAAGCTCTTGCAGAGCGTCCCTGCGAGAGCCGTGATGTCGTCGAAGCTCTTGCAGAGCGCCTCTGCGAGAGCCGCGACGTCGTCGAAGCTCTTGCAGAGCGTCCCTGCGATCTTCGAGAGCCTCCGTGCGCGACGAGCGACGTGGTGGCGCCTCTTCCCGGGCGTCGCCAGCCCCACCGGCGCCACCGACCGCGACCGCGACCGCGACCGCGACCGCGACCGCGACCGCGACCGCGACCGCGACCGCGACCCCGACCTCGGCCTCGACCTCGACCTCGACCCCGACCACGACCACGACCACGACCCCGACCCCGACCCCGACAGCGATTCCGACCTCGACCGCGACCGCGACCCGGACCCCGACCCCGACCACGACCACGACCCCGACCACGACCCGGTGTGCGTGATGCTCCACCGCTTGCGTCCTCGTGCCAGCCTCTGGCTGTCACTCCGGTCGCAGGCTCGCTTCGTCGCGGGCGCGGCTCGTGGGTCTTTCATGGTGCGTGGTCCGTGCGGGGCGAGGACCACGCACCATGAAAGACCAGCTCCCCATGCAGTCACTCGATAGCTATCAAGTCGCGAAGGAGATCGCGAAGCTCGTCCACCTCGCCAAGATCCGGGACACCGAGCTCCGGGACCAGGCGACCCGCGCCAGCAAGAGCTGCTTCCTTCAGCTCTGCGAGGGGCTCCCCAACGAGGGGGTGGCGATGCGGCGCAAGTACTTCGTCGAAGCTCACAACAGCCTCCACGAGACGGTCGGCGCCGTCGACCTCGCCGCCACGCTCGGCATGATGAGCGCGGAGCAGGCCGACGCGATCCAGGCGCTCGCGGTCCGCCTCAAGGCGATGCTCTGGAGGCTCCAGCGGTAAGCCGGAGCCCCACGTGCTGACGCGGCTAGCGAATCAGCCGCGTCAGCATGCCGACCAGCCGGTCCGTGATGCGCGCGACCCGGTCCGCGTCCGCCTGCTTCGCGGTCCCGCAGAGCGCTGCGATCTCGACGGCCGCCGCGGCTTCGACCGCCTCGCCGCGTGCGACCGTGAACGCGCGAGCCTTGTCCGCCCGGGTGACCCGAGCCGCCCCCTCGGCGCAGTTGAGGCAAGCGCTCTGCGCCGCCCGCATCGCCTGGTCGCGAAGGTGAACATCGCGCACCCCGGCCTCGCGCACAGCGAGCAAGAGCTCCTTCGCGACGCCAAACGCGTGCAGCTTGTGATGAGGAAGTAGAGGTCGTTCAAGCATGGGATTGGTCCTTTCGCCCGAGCGGAAGGACCAATCCCGTGCGACGCCCTCCCCAGGAACACCGAGCGACGAGCCCCCCGAGATTGCATTCGCAGTGACGGGCAAAGCCCGGCACGAGAATGCCCATCCCCCATCCCCATCCCCATCCCCGACCCCGACCCCGACCCCGACCCCGACCCGACCCCGACCCCGACCCGACCCAACCCCAACCCCGACCCCGACCCCGACCCCGACCCCGACCCCGACCTCGACCTCGACCTCGACCCCGACCCCGACCCCGACCCCG
>Ga0316217_10002801_pt1 | contig 20658 bp, 17 predicted proteins | sample 1anoAmetaG_FD_203633 | JGI IMG/M metagenome (GOLD analysis project Ga0316217, IMG submission 203633) | Freshwater microbial communities from Trout Bog Lake, Wisconsin, USA - 1anoA | ecosystem: Environmental > Aquatic > Freshwater > Lake > Hypolimnion/Profundal zone | place: USA: Wisconsin...
CGATTAACAATCTTAAATAATATAGTGTTACTTCGAAACATACTAATTTCTGGACGAGGTAGATTTAAATCTACAATTACATGTGGGATGATGTTGTTGATTAGTGCCATCAATACTTAACATTAATCTAAGACTATCAAAACATACAGTTATGTCAACAAATAGTTAGATTGCTCCTGCTGCTGACAACTATGTAGAAATTCACTGATATTGATTAATACTTGCTGGTAAATGCTCAGTGGGCTGCTATGGTTTTCAGCAGTTATTGGTATTTACTAAGGATGCGGGTGGACTGGTGTGTAAATGGACAGGTAAGGTGAATTGCAGGAGTAGTGAAAAGTAATGGTTTATTAGCGTTTATGGTTGAATTTCTGATTTTATTTCCATCTGCTCTATATTACATCAATAGAAATACGCTACGAGCTCAATGCCTCTCATCCAGCAACTACTGGCGATCGCAGCAGTAACTCTACCATCATCCAGGCCCATCAATATCCCCCCACCATCCGCACCCACCACCGCTATCTCATAATAACTAATCAATATCGCTTCTTTTGGAATATACTTCCCAAAATCAGCAGGCGTTTCATATCCAAGCATAAATTCATCAAATAAGTATAAATATGTGTATTCAGATGCGTAAGCACAACTTCGTGGAAGCTAAAAACATAACCCCATTGCTCTCAGATTCGAACGACCAGTAGGATAAGCTGCTTGTATTATAGGGTCCTTTGCGGATCGTTTAGCTAGTATCGGCAGTTATTTAAATCAGGGAGAAGGTACTAGCCTAGAAATAGGAGTTGGTCGTTAAATCTGAGAAAATCAAGAAATTAATCTAATCGCAAAGCTTGAGCGAGGGGAACGGCATGGTCCAAGGGCTTTAGCTAGTCTAGGTCATCTCTTCTTTGAACTAGGTAAATAGAAAAGTGCTAGCTTTACAAAACTAACTCATATAAATACTGCAGTCCAAATCTCTGCTTTAGTTTGAGAGTTGCCAGGAATCAGAAAATCTACTCCACTTTGAAGCTTTTCATTCCAAGCCTAACAAGAAACCCCACTTGTTCTACACGTGCAACCACTTTCCTTTTTGATATTTAGATATTGATTAGTTATCTGACCACTCTAGTGCTAAAATATGCTAAACTAATCACTCAGCTCTTAAAACCATCCATGAAAGCTTCTTTTTATGCCAGCTTCATCCGCAGCATCGCCAATTCCCTCGCGTATGTGCGGGCGTTCTCCTGAAGTTAGTTTTCAAGCGATGATATTCTAGTTTCGGCCTGATGCAGCTTGAATTACAGCTCATACTGGGACGAACCATCCCCGTAGTCCATGGCTTTAGAACCGACTTTGTTATTGGATTGGAGTTGGGCAATTATGCCTTGCAACCTCGATATTTATTCCCTATCTTGACCTCGGCTCATAGTCCTGCTGCCAACGTTTATGCTATCTCTCTTCTTGAGCTCTTAGTACTCTAGTCTAAGCTTGCGGGCATTTCTAACCTCTTCCATGCCTTCCTTCATAACAGTTTCAAGCTTGAGTATGACTTTTTCTTGCTTTTTTATAGTTTCCTTATAGACGTTAATACGTTAATGTTCCTTGGTCATTCTTTACATTTTATCACTGAGGGTTTGGATGTTATTTTTTTGAGCAGCTATAATTGAGTTGAGCTGCATAGTATTACTCACTTGAGGCTCCATGGCCTTAACAGTTCTTTACAACTCTCTGCTTTTAACTCGCTATATTTTGTACAGTTGTGATATCTTTACAATCTTTTATTTCAAGTCTCGTAAACTCATGTTTTCAACTTCCCTTTGCACTAGATTTACAAGTTCATCTTCCTATCGGAGAGCCTGTTGACGCAGTATCCCGTTCTCATTCTGCAGTAACTTCACCCTCCCTCGCAAATCACTTATCTAAGCAGCGGCCTGTCTCAGAGATTATGACTTGTCGTCCAACTATCTCAATATTCTTGCGATTATTTCATTATTTTGAGCAACGTGCCTCAACATGGACTAGTTTGAACTAAAGTTTAACTCTTTCATCAACTTTTCGCTTGCTGTCTCCTAGCCCCTTTTTGAAGCTCTCGATTGGCTTAGTTCCTCTTGTTCAGAAGGAGCACCAACTATCTAAAATTGGCAATTAGCGAATTTAGCAGATCCATGGTTCCTGACTGTCAAAAATAATTTTTTTTTCGACTTCTAAATAAGCAAATTGGCTAAATCTTTTTGAACATTTTAAGATATGCCTGCTGTTTTATAGGTTGCTTTGCTAGGTTTTGCCACCAGATAAAAATTAATCTTCCTCCTAAGAAGGGCCTCAGAGAGAGTAAGCACTGCAGCTGCTTTGTAATTGCCGCTTTTGATGGTTGGCACCTTCATAATGGCAGATAGAATGAAGTTAAATTCTTCAGCTTGGTCAAACTAAAGTATTCTTTAAATGGAATCCTGCTTGGAATCGAAGTTGAGAAACTGCAATTTAGGTTCGTTTTCACTGTCGATTACAGTTGCTATGCTGATTTGTTTGAAAGGAGTAATAGATGGTTAGAATGTTACATCTTGGAAAACCACGTCTACTAATTTATCCTTAGAGTCCAAGGGTGCCTACAAAAGTATGGATAAAAAAAATTACATAGGAGTGGGAGACCCTTCGACTTATTCAATCAGTTTTATGTTGTAAGGTACGAAACAAGCCATTGACTCCACAGGAATGTAGATACGAAAAAGGTCCTAGATATTGTTTTCGTCTCTCATTGAAATCATGATGAAACCTTTGGGCTAATTGATATGCATAGGGTTGGTAATTAGTATGGTTTGATTCCATTCAGGGTGCGGCCCTTGCAGAATGGAAGTGCTGAACAGCCTATTCTACTCGGGAGCTGAGTCTCGATACTATGTCCAGCCAGCATCGACTTTGATTTGCGGGGGCAACTCGCTAGTAACTGGCATGTTGACTGCTTCCCTTATATCAACCCGTATTCTCCAATCGAAGTTGTGGGTGGGATCATAAGGCGGCAGCTCAACGAAATAATCGTTTCTCTCAATTCTTTTGAGTTACAGCTACTGCATATGGCTGGGCAGGTTATCTTCTTTGACGATTTTGATTGAGGCGATGAATCTACCCACTGTTATTTCTTTGCCTTACTTGGATCTTACGAATTTTAGCTGCTGCCTGATGGGCAGATTGTAGGTCTATGTTGGCTGCAGTCCGAAGGGAGATAAATCCAAACTACACTCGCCCAGCACTCTTGTACTTTGTTTGCTATTTTGTTTGTTTTATTCGGAGGGGAGCAGCATATGGGCAACAAACTAGATGATGGGCGTTTTACGATGATATAGCCTTGGATGGTATGAGGCGAGGGTAGATCGTAGATGAGGGTGTTATTGGTGAAAATGGGATTTTTGACTAGTGCAGATACATCTGTCTGTTTCTAGCTGAGATGGGGCGTACCTTCTGGTTCTCGAACTGGGCTGTGATCATGTATTGGTAGTCTTTGGAAAACTCTGTGTCGTGGATGGAGACTGAGAGTTTCGATTTGGTAATCATTCTAAATTATTAGCTAATTGAATAAATTATACATATTATCAGACGTTTTATTTGGATTTCCCCTTTTTAGGGCTGCCTTTTTAGCAGGAGAAGTGTTTTCCAGGAGAGTAGTGTCTTTTTTACTTGCTTTTCCTGCAGGCGCAACAGTGATTATGTGCAATCTATCTTTGCTCTATGTGTTTGAAGTTTATTAAAAATGAATCTTACTACTTTTTATGTTTTTTCTTGCTCTTGGCAACACCATGATCTCTGGCTTTGTACTATTTGTTGAGTGTCTAATTTTTACTCTCTGCAGTTTTCATCATTTTGGATTGTAGGAACCGAGTTTAGTAGTCCTCCTCTTCGCATCTTTCACCATTCAACCAAAAGCCCTCATATATCAGCTGCTAGCCAAAATAGAGCTCACCTTGCCCACACCTCTGGTCTTAGAAAAACTACCCTTTGTATACATAGCCATTTTGCCAAACGTAGACCCCGTATCCGTGCTTTCGGTCCAACATATAATGTCCCTTGTAAGACTATGATCCTCCTACTTCAGTCCAAACTCCGTAGCCATTTCTGTAACCTTGCTTGAAATCTCCTCTATAGCTTGATGTATCAGTCCAGGTGTACTCACCAAAACCCTCAGGCATTCCGTTGACATATTATCCAGAATATTTATCTCCGTTTGCATAATATTATACTCCCTACCCATGCTTGAGTCCATTCTTGAAATGTCCTAAATAAAAGTCTCCTAAATTGTAGCAGATTTACCGTTTGACTTTTAGTGCTGGCCTTCTCCATCGGGAAGCCCTCCCCACCACATTCCTTCATATTGTTAAACCTTTGCGTGCTCCAGTTTAGTGCCTGCCGCCTAGCAAAGACTAAACCAGAAGAAGGTCCCCTTGCCGTGCTTTTTGTTCTGATGGTACTCTCCGATGAAGATGTTGCCGTTGGCGAATACCTCACATCCTCTGCCACTTTTCTCATTATCGCTATAGCTGCCCTCGTAGAATCGTCCGTCTCTGTAGATGGTGATACCTTGATATGTAAATGCTAACCTTTGCCGAACTTCTGTTTGTTGTGAATTTGTCCGAGGTATATTTTGCGTTCGGTCCTGACGAGTTTGACTTTGGGGAGAGCGACGAGTTCAGAACCTTCGAGCATGCCAGAAAGGGACTTGTAGTGACTCAAGTATTCTACTAGTTCTTCCTCGGCGAAGTTCCATACATTTTCCATTTTCCTCAAAATCTATTGCGATTTGATTCTCAAAATTTGGGCGTTGAGCCTTTCCTACCTGGCTGCGGTGGAAGTGTCGTTGCGGTGGATGTTGGTTTCGGGGTTGAGCTATTAATCTTTGTGCTTATTGAGTTTGATTTTGGTTGAACTGGTTTTTTGCATTTGATATTTACTCATAATAAATTTAATGCCTTATTATAGGGTCCCTGCTTCAAGTATGGGAGGCAAACTAATATTGCGGTAGAATTATTTTACTGCTTATTAAAACTTATATATTTATGATGGCCAAGTAGCATAGAAAAAATAACAAAAATTCAGACGACCTTTTCTGCCGAGTAAAAAATCATCAAGAGACAAGAAATGGGGATCTCCTGCTCATAACCATGGGAAATAGTTTATTTGTGATGCAGTACTGAAGGTCTATTTGTCGGGGATTCCTCGAATTGTTATTTTTAGTTTTTTTTTTACCATCCTAGTTCGGAAACCAAAAGGACTTAGGCAACTGGAAAGTTTACTGGGCGAGAAGTGGTTAGGCGATGGGGAATTGATATGTTTAAAAATATTACACAAATTATAATGTTTATTGATGTAAAAAATCAAAAAAAAGGCTGAATGGTCCAAATAAGTAAACCAAATACTATCCCAGGAACTAGATCTTTTAACTGAACTCTACCATTAGTTCAGCTCCAAAAAATGGAAGAGAATTTCCTAAACTTTTAAAGACAGAGGTTTTAATCGCTCTTAAATCGAGTGTAGAGAGAAGTGGATCAACTTCCTCGACCCGGACCTCAACAAAAACGGCTGGACTGAGTCTTAGCTCCAAAAGCTCTACTAAATCCATGACCAGGTGGGTACTAAGTGGTGTGTGATCCAGAAATACATTGGAAGGTAAATATGTCTCCACGCAGGACGCAGAACAAGATCAAAAACCGCTTCTATGGGACCTTACGGAACTATGTGCGTTTCGTGATGAATTTTTTCGACGGGTCTAACAAGTGCTACAACTACTAAATCAGCAAACTTTCGCCCAATTTTCTAAATTCCATCTACAGAGCGGAGAGTCGTACATTCATGATAAGTAGAATTCCGATTTTTGAACGAGGAAATTAAAGACACCATCTTCTCCATGCACTTCAAAATTGAAAAAAAGATGCTGATGGATAGGATCAACGAGCGCAAGTCTCTCTACATGCGCCTCCGGACACTGATCTGCAAGACCTTCAAGGAAATAAATGAGGAAAAAGCGAGCAGAAAGGTGGGCAGGTCATCCGCTCCAGATCAAACTGATGAAGTGGTAGATAGCCGAGAATTCTAAATTAAAGAAGTTGTAATTTAAGATGTAATATAACAGGAAAGCCCCAAAATTAAACTCCACGAAACTGAAGTCAAGGAGGAATTTGGCCATTCGAATTAGAATAGCAAGAACTACTACCCTTTCCAGAACTACCCCTATTATAACTATCTGTCCGAATACCAATGATATCCATATTTATATATCAAGCCAAGTTGCTAATTACCAGCCGCGAGTCCTACAGCTCCTACATTCTGCTGCTCAGCTCGCACCTCAGCCTCTAGATGGTTTCGTCCTTTTTGGCGATAGTCTCTCGCACGGCCTTCTCGAATTCCATGATTTATTCTTCGTGCTATTTTTAAAGCTAGTAAAGTTTGGCCAGATACTCGTCTTCGAGCAGCTTGTACTTGTCGTCTGCTATTTGCAGTTTGCAGAAGGCTTCCTGCAGCACCTTCTTCTCGCTCTGGGTCCTTTCCAGCAGCTCGTACAAGGTCTTGATTTTGTTTTCTTGGATATTCAAACGCTACAACAAAGCCTACTATTAAAAATTGGTTTTTTATTCCTATCTGCTCTCCAGCTGGTTGATCATCGACTCATTCAGCTTGCTCAGCTGCTATTATTTGTCTTTCAGGGTTTAGATCTATCTCCTCGAGCTGAAGTTTTCGGCCCTAAGCTTTCTGTTTTCCTCTTCGGCCTGCTATACCGAAAAAGTAAGTTATTATTTGTCTGCCAAAAGTTTGGTGATAAGGCGCAGATAATCTGAAATCACTTAGCCCAACTCTTACTTTTGTTTTCTGAGAGCTCTTTACAGCTTTTCTTGCAAGATAGTTCTAAGCTAATTTACGGCAGCTTTAAGATATTCATTCTGCTCCAACAGGAGGGAGTGCTCGTCGGTCAGCCTAGACTAGTTGGCGAGCAGCTTTTAGAAATGCTTGATTGAGCTATTCAGCATTTGCTAGACTGACTGATCGGTCTCTGCGAGGATGGCTCTCATGGGCTATTCTAATGACTCACTGCGACCGGGTCCTCTAGATTCGCATCTGATAGCCCTAATGGGTTTCTTCTATAGTCTGTTGCTTTTTCTTGGTTCTTGCTGGATGGAGACGTTGGAGGAATCTTTAAATTTTGATCTTTTGGTTGCCTGCTCGGGTATGTGGTGCTAAGTTTTGACTCTTAAATTGTTATTTTTTACACTCTTCAAGCCGTTGGACTGGACTGGCTGTGGACGAGCGACTCTGTTGTGCATTTCTGCATTTTAACCATTCCTTATATGTCGTTGAAAATAGCTCATGCTAACTGCTATATTATATATTACGTTGCTTGATCAAAAATTACAAAAAAGCAGAAAATCAATGAGCAGGGTGCAATACACGAGAAGGCATTTCTCTTCTTCTGAGCTATCAGCAGGGAAACATATGCCGTATTTGTCGTTTTTGGAGGTATACTCGTTGAGGCCATTAAAGAGATGAACGATTTAGCCAACTTTTTGTTCTTCGAAAAACTGCGTTCCTTCCTCGAACGCAGAGTGAGATGTATCAACAGTGTTTATTTTCAGGATATCGTAGGTTATTTGGTCGAAGCCCCACCACGGTAGAATTATTTTATGCCCGCGCTGAGGATTGCGGCTGATCACTCGATAAATTAGCTTGTGGGTCTTGTCGTATATTTCTAACTACTGATAGTTCTCTGCCACGCAACAGCAATTTAGAATAGTCCTTTAGATTATTTTGCCAGCATATCGCTCTTGGTACTTGACCTAGACAGTGGGACGTTCTTAGCTGCTGAAACACAAATTAAAATTTCGAGTACCTTCGTAAGGTACATGTTGGTAGTAGTCCTTGCCGATGATTTCCCAGGGGCGGTGAGAAGCAGGTAGCAGAATTCTCAAAAAGAGAGGAACTGATTCCTCCAAAATCAGATAGATGTCTCCTTGCTATTAGTAGGTTTAGTTGGTTGAGGATAGTTCATACTAATTGGGCAGATCGCATGGCATAAAAGGGAGTCCCACTGGGGAAGGAAAAGGTAGTGCATAGTTGCAGTACTTCAAGGGGTTGTTTACGGAGGTAAGTATGAAATATCGATGGTGTTTCAGACCGTTCCAATCGAACATCATTATCGCTCTCTATCTTTTAACACTTGGTATTATCAAGCTTAAAAATAATTCAGATAAGCTTTATACCTGCTGACTTTATATTTCACAGTTTATATTCAACTATCAACTTGCTCATCTGGATTACTTGCTTTATACAGTTCGAAGCTGAGGGAAGAAGGTGTTTTGGCTGTTACCTTTTTCAAAGAGTTTTGCTTGTTTTTGCTTCGTTCGAACAATTTGGCAGCTAGCTCATAGATAATCGCTTGAGAATTCTAGAGCAAGGCTTCGTTACTTCCCATATGAAGTTTGAATGTGCTAAGTTATTTAAATGTTACTGTTGACTTCCGGATTTAGCTACTGCAAAGAAATGCTGAGTTACATATTCAATGTATTGTGGATAGCTTTAAATAGTTTGTTGCAGGGTGAAGGGTACCTTTTTGCTATCGATGGGGAAAACAACTATGCCTTTTTTGAGGAGTCCTTCATAAAACTTCTTAGCTTTGTACACCTCAAACTTAACCAAGCACTTAACATATTGTTGGCTGACTTTTCTATGAAAAACGTTATCATTATTCATTTTATCTTGGAATTCAGAGTGGCTCATTACCTTCAAATTTAGATGTTGAATTGACTAGAAGGAATAAGTACCTTCGTCCTTTTATTTAATTTTATCTAGCACAATAACTACTTCTTTATGTCTTTCTGAAAGATTTGGAAAAGGAACCTTTCTAGATAAAATGAACTTTACATTAGAAAAGGGTGAGGCTAGCAGTCAATGTCTTTTTCAAAGTGTAAGGTAAATGCAATTGAAAATATTCGCTGGTTGAGCCCGAATGCGCGAAGAGCTGTAATGCTTTCTTCATATTACAATCTCTAAAACTTTACTTTTTGTTTTGTTCTCTCCAAAGTTTTGAGAAAGGTTTATGAGTGTGAAAGATAGGTATTCGGGTTGACATTTTATTGGATCTTGACTGCAGTCTTTTTAGCTTTTTCAGTGAAGGTTTAATAATTTTTCTTCTGGATATACTTTCGCTTTTCAATATAGCCTTTCTTGACGGCAGATTAATCTAAGTTGACTCTCTATTTTTGTTTTTTCTTGATTTCCTACTTGATGAGATGGTCCCTTTGTTTCTTCAGTTTGTTTTTTTCGGTTTGCACCTTTAACAACTCTCCAACTTCCATCAAATTAATATAATGAGTGCTTTTATGAAATCCATATCTGCCGCCTTATAATTAGATTGATCAGAAAAGATATGTAGGCTACAAACGGTCATGTGGATTTGTTCTTTACCTTCACTTAGTTCAAGAAAGAGCTAGGCAGCTGGGAAAAGCCCTTGGAAAAGTTTTTGGATAGTAAAACCTTCCAAGATATCTACAAATTTGTCAAGGAAGAATATGAATCTGGCAAAAAAGTATGAAATATTCTATAGCAGATTTACCCCAAGAAATAGCACATTTTTAACGCTTTTAAGACAACCCCAATCCACAAAATAAAGGTGGTTGTAGTGGGTCAAGATCCTTATCATCAACCTAACCAGGCTCACGGTCTTTGTTTCAGTGTTCTCAAGCCAGTGCCTCCACCTCCTTCCCTCAAAAATATTTACAAAAATCTGGCCAACAATAAGCTGATTCAATTCAAAACTCCAAATCATGGTGATCTATCTAAATGGGCCGAACAAGGAGTGTTTTTATTGAACGCTTCTCTGACAGTTGAGGACAGCAAGGCTAATTCTCATGCGAAGTGCGGATGGCAGAAATTCACAGACAAAGTAATTTAAGTGATAAATGAACAATGCAAGGAAGTAGTGTATTTACTATGGGGAAAACCTGCCCAGTAGAAAGCTAAATCAGTGAATCCTCAGAAAAACTGCATTTTGAAGACATCCCACCCTTCACCTTTGTCTGCCAGTCAAGGCTTTTTGACCTCAAGTAAACAATATATTACTAAGCATGCTTTTCAGATTGCAACGCTTATCTGGTAAAAATAGGGAAAGAGCCAATAAACTGGAATGTAGATTGATATCTGTTGGATGTAATTTAAAAAAATAGATAAATGGATGAAATCTTATTTTTAGTTTTACTCATTTGCGCAGTTCCTTTTATGATTTAGCTAGCTAGGATTTTATTGAGCCTATGCCGAGAGCTAGTTCAGTAGAGTCGTCTCTAGACAAAACAAAGGCTTACATACGTACAGTGCTGAAAAGCGGTGGCAACTAACTCAAATTCACCAGCTATTAGAGCAAAAATTCCATCATTTATAAACTCAATAAATATCATTATCTTGACACTCAACTGCGTGTCATCGACTTGGAAGTTATCAAGTATTTGGCAATCCATGCCAAATTGCCCAACCAAATTGAACTCGTCTACCTCGAAATTTGCAACATTAAGGATTAGGGGCTCATATAGTTTATGAAGGGAGACTGGAACAATGTCAAATTTCTGACCTTGGGAGCCAACAGCTTAACTGCCAGGGGAGTTGAAGCTCTAGTCAAAAAGGACAACTTACAGTCAATAAAGAAACTATCCTTGAACGATAATTATTTGGACGCCAATGCAGGTACGCTATTGGCTGCTGGAATGTGGAAGAAGATAGAGAGTATCAACCTCAACTTCAATTCTTTAGGATGCTTAGGCCTCAAGGCTTTAGCATCTAATACTTGGAGAACATTGAAAGAACTTCATCTACTAAAAAATAACATCGCGAATTAGGGTTTGACTGGCCTCATTACGATGAATATCCCTCATATACAGCAAATATTCCTGAGCCATAATTTTATAACTGATGATGGGTGTAAAATTTTGGCCAAGGGTCAGTGGAAACAGTTAAAGACGCTAGAATTAGATGGAAATTTTTTAAAAGATGATGCTTTACGATACTTGATGACTCTAGGCAGCTTCAATTTGTAGCGTCTGACCTTGTTCGCTTCCAAAACCTGCATTATTAACACTGCTGAAAAAGAGGAAGTAATGTCAACGATGGGTGGCTTAACGTGGCTATGCAAAGGTTGCTGGTCTGGGTTGTCAGTAGAAGTGACTCTGAATAAGCTGGGGTATATGAGTAAGGACAGCTTCATAATGGTGCCTTCTTTGAAGGATATGCTGAAATCTGGGAACGTCACTGTGATCATGGAAATTAAGTGATTCAAATACTCTAGAAGTAAGTTTGCCATGCCTATTTTAAAAAATAAACTAGAGGGGTCCTTTTTTATCAAACTACATTTAACCTGCATAGATCCGACTTCGTTTTTATACATGATTATTAATTAGCATCAAACCAAGAATAATGTTTGATTAGGTCATCATGAGACTCAATCTCTACATTTTTTCTTATTTTTTCCTGTTCATAATTATTTTTTAATAGAGTGTTGAAATTAGCTATAAATAAGGCTTGCTCTATGAGAATTAACTATTCATAAAATATTTTGCCTTTTGGTGGTTCTGTCTCTTTGCTTAATTTGAATAATATAAATTGTATTACTCAACAAGATCAAAAATGGCTGACAATTACGGTAGTGAGGAAAACTATGGGAACGATGCTGAAGACGAGAATGTTGAGGAAGGATTCTCTGACGATTCTCAGAGATCGCTTGAATATAGTGACGAACGTCCTGAAGTTGGCTCCGATGAGTAGCCAGTAGTCGAGGGCGAGGAAGAGGAGTAATAAGAAATTCCTGAAGAAAGCTAGTCCGAGAAGAATACCTATGAAATCATTCAGGAATAGGTCAAGGACGAGCCCAACTAGAAAAGGATCACCTCCCCATTCATGACCAAGTTTTAGAAAGCTAAGATCATTGGGGTGAGAGCGGTCCAGATTTCAAAGAACGCCCCGCTTTACCTTAAAAATTAAAACGTGGCGAATATGAACTGGGATCCGATTACGATTGCAGAAAAGTAGCTAGCGGAAAAGAGGATTCCTTTTATTATCAGGAGGTATTTGCCAGACGGGTCATTTTAGGATTGGAAACTCGGCGAACTCAAAACCTTTGACTGATCCATACATTCAGACCAATCTGCAATAATACTATCAAACAACTTAAATATAAATTTTACCTAACAAAATAAGATCAAGCTAAACTTCAAATGCTCATATGTTTATTCTATGAGCACTAATTACAGCGAAGATGTCTTCATCAGCTGAATACCAGCATGATTGATGAAGAATAGAGCATGCGATAGTCAGAGAAAGACTCTTAAGCAAAAGAAACTAGTCCAGCATTAACCGAAGTTTGCGTCGTACTTGTAAGACTTTTCTCCATAAAACCAGTCCTTAACTGTTTCAAAAGCTGGCTGAACTTGTAGAGGAATAGTTTGCTGATTTTTTGATGAATCAAAAGAGAGAACTGGAGGCTGATAAGGAAAATTTAACGCAGTTTATAAGCTAATAAACAGGCAAACAGCTCTAAAGCATTGCTAAAACCAGTGAGACAATTCTTTCGCATTTAGAAAGAAATGAGATCTCGGAAGTAATTCTTTTAGGCGATTGCTTTGTGATTTTAACTATTCTATAAACAGCTGTCATTCAGTCAAATTCGATTCAAAGCGACAAATAGGATTCAGAATGCTATTCCAAAAAGACTCAAAAATTCTACACACTCAACTTGATTAGAGTTAGTATTGGTAAGTAATAAAGTTCAGTGTTGATTAATTCTTATCCAAATCAAAGATATGATTATTATTGGCTTTACGAATAAACTAATTACTTAACATAATGAACAGGATAACCAGGGACTCAATCATCGCCGCCCATCAAAGGATTAAACCTTACATACATAGAACGCCAATATTATCATCCAAAACAATCGCCAACATTTCAGGCTCCTCTGAATTTTACCTCAAATGTTAGAACTTTCAAAAAGTGGGGGCATTTAAAGCAAGAGGGGCGTTTAACAAAGTGTTGCAGCTCGGAAAGAATGTGAGTTCTGTATGCACACACTCCTCAGGAAACCACGCCCAAGCCCTGGCTTACGCTGCCTCTATTCTAAAGATTCCCGCATATATAGTGATGCCTGAAAACTCGCCGAGTGTCAAGAAATAAGGTGTGAGAGGGTATGGAGCGAATGTGATTGAGTCAGGAAATACTCTCAAAGATCGTGAGTAAACATTGAATAGAGTGGCTTAAAAATATAACTCGACAGTAGTCCATCCTTACAACGATGTTGATATTATCTAAGGCCAGGCCACGTCAGCAAAATAAGTCTTCGAAGATTTGCCAGATCTGGATTACATAGTATTTCCAATAGGAGGAGGTGGGCTTGGAAGTGGCAGCCTGCTCTCCACCCATTTTTTTGCTCCCAACTGTAAACCTGTTGGAGTATAGCCCTACCTAGCTAGAGATGCACGATAATCCTTAATAAAGGGAGAAATTCAGCCCCAAATGCCTCCTATTTCAATCGCAGATGGACTTAGGACAAGCCTAGGACCAATAACCTTCGACATTCTGAAGCACTTTTTGAAACCAGAAGACATAATATTGGTGGATTAGCGGGAGATCATAGAATCAATGAGACTAGTGTTCTAGCGCATGAAAATTGTGATTTAGCCATCTTGTTCAACTGTAGTCTCTGCAGTTTTGAAGGATCCAAGATTCAAAGGCAAGAAAGTTTGCTGCATCATAAGCGGTGGAAATGCTGACATGTCGGCCTTATTTAACCATTTACACTCTACCTTAAAGCAATGATTACAAACTTAATTCATCTTTTGATTTATAATTTATCAATGTGGGAGCAGTAGGTTCATGGGACGACTAAGTTCGAGGATATTCCTATCCAAGAAAGCAGACATCCTGTGATAAAGCAGCTTTAAGCTTCTCTCTTGAACGAAAAACCCAAGAACGCAGTATTTCTTTGACAACAAAGCTTTTTTTCATAAAAAAGTGGGCGCAAAAGCAACTTAGGTAGCTTCAATATTCGGATGATTAGGAAGATGAGCTTAGAAGTAAGGTACCGTAAGCTAATCATGACTCGAGACTACAATTCAATATAAGAAGGAGGAACGCAATAGTAATGGCACAATCCTAATAAACTTAGCAGTGGGTCCACTTTTTGAATAAGTAGCCCTTGCTCAAAAACGAAGAGTGCAAAAGCAGGATCATGATTAGTTTGAGAAAAATACCTTTTCTGGTCAACTTGGGGTGGGACGATATCAACCAACTAGTCTAGTAAGCGGAAATCAGGTAATATTACCAAAACGAAGTGTTTGTTTCAAAGGGACAGCCTATCAATAGGCTGTATATTCTCATTCAAGGTTAAATTACGGCCAGTGGTCACAAAGGCCATTTGTCTTTTCATTAGGGACAGAGTCTATTCGTTTAATCAATCATATCTTTGTTCAGTGCAAAGTACACATGCTACGTTGCATCAGAAATAGCCTGGATCTGCGGGATCGAATCTTTCCGAATCTATTAATTGGTGCAAACAGCTAGCAAGAGGAAAGAAGAGTCCTACGAAAGGATTCTAATGGCCATCAGCTTGTTCAATTGTCTAGATAGAGAGTAGTTTTACAAGCTATACTGCTTGGTCGATTTGTTGCAGGTAAAAAAACCAAATGAAGTGATCGTCTAACAGAACGATCCAATCGATAAACTTTTTATAGTCTTGAAGGGTGAGTTCATTTTTTGTAAGAAGAGCTTGAGCGGAGAAATCACTTCATTTCAGAATTATCGCTAAGGTCAATATTTCGGTTAGGAGTGGATTATAAAGCCTGTTTAGTCTGAAGTAATGGTTGTCTCTAAAACTGAGGGATTGCTGGGTATTTTTGCTGATATTTAGGTTTCGTCCAAAGAAAGAAATTTTAGTAGAGCATAACGACCATCGACCGCCTTTTGTAAAGGAAAAAAGCTAAAAAAATTCAAAATGCCTGATTTTAAAGCCGTTAATACTGCACTATTGAATTATTATCGATTTAGTAAACAACTGCATGGGTTATAATTATCATTGCTTGGCTTTAGAGAGTAGAGGATATCTCATAAAATCACAGCCTCGGTGCAACACGGTGCGAATTTGTTCAAAACTTTTCCATAGAACCTCTGCATTTTTTTATTACTTCAACGTTTTGGAAAACACATCAACGTACATATAAAGCTCCTTCAGTATGCTGAAATGCTGTGAAAACAGCTTTACTCCGATATCTATCCTTTGCCTTGCCAAATTCGAGGATTACTTTACCTATACTTTCTATTAATTGATCAACTACTCGATTCTTATTGCTTTGATTGTTTACTTTTATTTATTTTAGGTTTTTATCACTTCATCTACCCTGATTTCTCGAGCCTCTTCTCTTGGCTTTCTTGTTTTGGGGCAATGGTGCAGAAAAGGGAAAGGAGCATCGAACCCATATCTCTGTGCTGCAGTTATAAAGTGGTTGACGTTGAAATCGTAGCCATTTTTGCCTGCAGTAACCGCATACAAATACAGTTTGCAGACCTGTAAATCGCTGGTGATGGGATAGCGGTATTGCATTTCTTCCCCTGCCCTATATAAATGACTTTGTTATGAAAATAATTCCTTTAGCTAGTCTATTGAAAAGTATCCTTGGTTATCTTAAAACTTTTTGGAAAAAGTCCTGTTGAGGGAATTGCAGATTCGTTTTTTGGTCATGAAGTACTAATCAAGCATGAGTAGCAGGGCATAATCGAAGTCGCAATAGTCTACCTTATCGTAGACTCTCATATCTTTATCCAGTTTGGCTAATAGCCTCGATTTATTAACTTAGTCAGTGAAGTATAGAGATGCTCTCATTAATTTTTTTACTTGTTTGACTGGCACATATGTTGTTCCCTCTTCTTAGATCATTGTGTAAGTCACTATCTTTTTATAGACGGCAAAGAAGAAGTTTTGAGTGTTGAAATCTAGCTTATAATTGAAGCCATCAGAGTTGTCGAACAAAGGTTGGTACCGCATCACATCCATCAGCTGGCAAAATATTTCAGCTTTTGGCCAGTACCTGCTATAATACTTGAGGGAGATGATAAACTATAGTAATTTGACTTATGCCAATCTCCTGATTCTGTGCTTATGTAGAAAGTAGAATATTACGAATTAGTCAAATGCCATGCTATTTCCGATACCGCCCACTGACATTTAGCCTTAATAGTTGTTTCTTTCTTCGTAAATGTGGCTAATCACCTCTTTTGTGTATTACCAAGGCAGCACTTTTCCCGACTCATTATTTTTCGACATATTCTCTAAAAACACTAGTAGAGTTGGGGTCAGTGACCATGGCTTTTATGCATGTTTCTAAACCTTAAATGCCTATGGTTGAATTTGGTTTTATTTGTATTTTAGCTTATCGATTAGATGATTCCCTTGGGTGGTATCAACATTAATGGCAGAAGTTTAGGCCACTTCAAAAGGCAGTTAGCTTTGAGCATTCGTGAATATAGCTCCTGCTTGAGTGAGTAGCTCACTTTAGTCCACTTGAGTACCTGTGGAAACCTTGCTGCACTTAGTCATTGCTTTGATAAGTTCTCTCATATTGCTAAGATTGGCCCCAGCCTGCTTCTGCTAATTCTACATAGTGCCCATCAAAGTAGATAGCGTCTTAAGGGAAGAGAAGATTTCTGAGGACCCCTATTAATTCGTAACTTATCTTGATCTCTACAGCTTGGTCAAGTAAGTTGTGACCTTTTGCATATCACCTTGTAAAAGCTTATAAATTTCCCTCATCTAAGAACTCACAATTTACAGCTCAGTATCAGCCATACTAAGTTGGGCCGACTCCAGCTACCTCAAGTGCTCTAACTTTTCAATTTTCTATTTCCACTATTACTGTTTGTTTTCCAAGTCCCTATTTAACTGCAGTAGGGCATTTATTTGGTGCTACTTTTACTCAATGACTTTATCTCCTCTACGCATGAGTTTGACGATGACAGATTTCATAGAAAGCATAAACTCAGCCCAGCTGTCCTAAAAGGTAGCAGTCAGCTGAGGCTTGTACAATCTCAGGTTTTATAAATTTTAGAGAAAAGTATTGTGGATCGGTTATAATCCTTTCACCATATTTATGACATCTTCTGGAGTCTCAAGTGGAAAATCTTTGACGTAATTATAAAAGGGCGGTATGGATTTGAGTTTGCTCTCCATCGTGGAGCCGAGTTCTTTGAGTTTGGTTTTGGATCGGAAAGTTGAGCGTTTGGTTGGAGAGGGAGTAAAGGTTGTATTGAGTTACATAATAAAATTATAAATGGACCCATCAATTTCAATCGAGAACTAAAAGATCAGCCTCTAGCTTAAATACCTGCTTACTCTCACCGATCTCGCTTCCGAAGAGTAGACTTTATAGGTCCTTAACAGGCTTTATCCGTTCAATTAGTTCCCTCTCTCCAAATTACCGCCACTTTAACTGATTTAATATAAGTCCAACGAGGTCATCTCTCATAATTTACGATAGCTGCTACAATCTTATGCGTTGGTCATAGTATTGGGCAAAGTCAGGGCTCATAAAAATATTTATTATGTCGATTAGCAGAGGTTTGTCGATGACTCAATAAGGGATAGTTTGGTTTACAACTTTGATGAGGGTGAAACATAGCTGAGAGCTCTGGGTCACCCTGTAACACTTCTCAAAGTACATAAAATTTGGATAAAAATGGCCAAACAATAAAGACTTAAGAAATAAAAAGAGTACATTAGATTAAAGCTTTTGAAGATCCCTTTTTTCTATCAGTTGAGCTTTGAGTAGTTTGACAAAATCCTACAAATCTCAACTCTCAAAACTATAGGACCAGGGTAGACTCTAATTTCTTAATGCTCAATCCCCTACAATCTCTATATTGTGGCTGAAGGAGAGCTAATAGTTCATAAAAAAGTTAGTTTCGTCTCAGAAAATTAAGTGTGGAACTAGCTGCGGTTTAGCCTGCAAAAGATGGATAAGTTTTCAGAGGAACTGCTTTAATATTTGGTCAGATAGCCTTCTGAGAAAGACTAGACTTTTTCTATTTCTTTTGAGATTAAGGTGCTAGGAGAAGGAGCGATGATTTGCGGTACTGAGACTCTCAATGAGCTGCCTTTAGCATTTTAGATTAGCTCAAGTCTTAAAACTAGGTACGTTGCAATCAAATATCCTGATCTCTATAATTTGCAGCAAAGTCGACTAGCGTAGATTAGAAGCTGGCCTACTTATGAAATAGATAAAAGGCAACTAAGGAGGCAGTATTACTACGAAAAAAACTGGGCTTAATACAAGAAGTATTTGGTTTCTGACCAGAAGTTGACCGAAATGCAAGCCCAAAAATTTTAAGACTTTTTGAGAAAGTAAGTCAACCTCTCCATGAAGAAATATGCCTATTCGAGTAGTAGATATGGCGAGGGGGTTATAGTTGACTCTCCAGCAGGAAAGATGCACAGAATTAAATAAATGGTGTACTCTCCAAAATGATAGTTTAAAATAATGTAGAGTTGGTATTTTGCTAAATATTTAAGTATAGTCGAATGTTTTGCAGATATACCGAAAGATAACAGCGGATTATGCTAATTGGCAAAAAGAAACAAATTAACTTTAGATAAATTTTGTTAAATTTTTATTAAACTAATCGTCAGAAGTTATAGATGCGGAGTATATATGCGTTCGAGGTTAAGAATTCAACTTTTTTTAAAAACAGTAAGTCCGCGGAAGTGATTTGCTAGAGTATTCTGGGCGTCCCAAATAGCTAGTTAATTTAGTTTATTATGGATAACGCAGTTAGGCCGGAATAAATGAATAAGAATTGTAAATCATGAATTGAAATCGCACCGGCACAGCGGGCACTCCGAAGACTTCTTCATCCATTCCTTGATGCAGCATCTGTGGTAGATGTGTTTGCAGGGGAGTTGGATGATCAGCTCCTCTTACTTGAAGCCCTCAATACATATAGGACATGTCTTTGAGCTCTTCTTCATGATGAGTGTTTTGACCCTATTAGCGCGAGGCATGACGACGGCGTGTTTTTCAATGAGGCAGGGCAGTAGAGCAATTTCAGACATCTCCTTCTCCTTTAACTAATAAACAACTAACTATTATTTATATTTCCCAGCCATCGATTGTTTTTTCAATAAACTATCCTGATAATTTCTGACCGAAAATATCGCATCAGGCCTTTCTAGTTAGTAATTGCAATAAAAGTGAGGCGTTGGTAGGCTGGTGATTATTATATTTGTTTTATAAAACATAACGAATGAATAAAAACCGAGAAGTCATTTTGGAAAACCCTTTCCATCCTTTGGATCTCGCGCCTAGAGATCTTTTAACTATCTACAAACGTTTCGAGGAATCCAGGATTATAAACAGAAACCCCAAGCAGGAATTGCCAATCTAAGTCATCTCCCAATTGATATCTTCCCTCAAGGGATGTCCTCCGTCCTACATACAAAAGTGCATCTCGCAAGCATTGATTAAGTAGACCATATCTTGGAACTAGTTCCTAACCTTTTTGGATCAATAGAGCGAGGTCAGATAAAAAATATTGGAGTGGCTGATGTATGAAAAGACAGCTGTCAGATACAAATAAGATAGATAATGGCCGTATCGCTCCAAGATCAACAGCTTCTTTGAAGAAATCACCTTCTTGAAATACATCGAATTCAACTAGCAGGAGAAACTTGTGTTGGTATGCGTGGACAAGGTCAAATTTTATCTTTTTACGGAAGCCAATGGCAAAATAAGCATCATCGACTCCTATTAAAACAAATCTGAAAGAAGCACGCTAGAGAAAAACGACAAATATGAAGAGGAAACCACCTTCAGTGCCAATTCCAAGATGATTAAAAACGAATCCAAGATAAAGACCAAAAACACCATCAGCAAGAGCTTCCAAAAGGTCTAATCTTCAAGATAGGTCGAGAAGGCAGTAAATTTGGTGATGACTTCCGCTCAAAAGATACCTGAAAATACCAGCTCGAAATAAGACGATGATTTTTATTACCGCAAAGAAAGGAAGAACATCAATTCGTTGTTCAACATTTTCAAAGACCTGGATATTGAGAATGGCATTAGGTATGTGAGAGCAGTTGCGCCCAAAATAAGCTAAAAAAGTATTCTTCCCAATCATGTTTCTCAATTAAGAGAAATTTATTCAGGCGGAATCGGCCAATAGCGAACATAATAAAAGAAAATGGGTACAAATGTCTATAACGCCAAGCCCCTAGATGTAGCTTACGGCTATCTGAAATAGCTGCACCGGCAAAAGAGAGGTTTGAGCTATAACCCTTACTCCTATCACAAGCACGGAGATAATATTCCATACTAGCTGCCCAAGTTCAAAAAGATCATAAAATAACGAAAATCGAGAGAGTATATTCACGAAAGTAACAATTAGATCTACAATGATAAGCTGCGGTGTTTTGCGATCATATTTTTCAATATGTAGCTGGCTTTGGTTAAGTTGGCCAAAGAATTCAACAAAGTTAGTCTGTAGTTCCAGGACAAGATCAAGATTCACACTGAAAGCGAGCACAAAAAAAATGAAATCATCTAGGCTATAGACTTCTACTATCACACCATCGTTAACAAATGGTTCCTAGTTGTTCTGATCCGA
>Ga0316217_10002802_pt1 | contig 20657 bp, 20 predicted proteins | sample 1anoAmetaG_FD_203633 | JGI IMG/M metagenome (GOLD analysis project Ga0316217, IMG submission 203633) | Freshwater microbial communities from Trout Bog Lake, Wisconsin, USA - 1anoA | ecosystem: Environmental > Aquatic > Freshwater > Lake > Hypolimnion/Profundal zone | place: USA: Wisconsin...
GATGCAGTTATTCGGAGATGCAGTAAAAACAGAGCCTACGAGCGTTCCGTTAATCGAAAATTGTAGTTGCGCCGGATTATTTGCTGTTAAGGTTGCCAGCCAGGTAGAAAACGCATAGTTGGTATTAGGCGTAACGTTAACCGTTTGGCAGTATACTGATACGTTAGGGCTGGTTGCCCCGTTTACAAGTAACATGTTTCCTGTGCCCGTAGTATGGTCGCCGCAGGCAGCCATGCCACCGTTCCAGGGCTGTGCATTGGTCGAAACCCAGTATTGTCCCTGATTGGTGTTAGGTGGGGGTGTATAGGCATATCCTGAGGTGAAACCTACGTTGCCGAGCGAAAAATCACCGTTTACAATCAGATTGCCTAATTGCTGCGTACCGGTTACAGTGTAAGTAGTAGTGGTATTGGGTTTGGCAACAGGGTTGGGAATACTATCATTGCTTAAACCGGTTGCTGGACTCCATGCATAAATAAAAGCACCGGTAGCATTGAGCTGTGCAGAGTCGCCTTTGCATATGGCGGCGGTGCCGCTGGCATGTACTGATGAATAAGTAACGTTAAGAGTAATGGTGCTATCGCAACCCTGCGCAGTGGTTAGCGGAACGATGTAGGTACCCGGTGAAGAAATGATCTGCCCTCCCGGTAATGGGATAACTGTGCCGGTGCATAAGTTCAGGCTGGCGGTATATGCATATGACGGATTTACTGTAACGTTTAAGTTCACAGTAGGCGAGGTACATCCGCTGTCTGTAACAAAAACAGCGTAAGTGCCTGAATTGGAAACAGCCGCATTGGGCACCTGCGGATTAGTTGCGGCGCTGGTAAAACCATTGGGCCCGGTCCACGAATAAACAGCAGCGCCTGAATAAGTGCCATGTAAGCTGAATTGAATGTTGTTACCCGAGCAGGCGGGAGCATTATATGCTATTACCGGTGTATCGATAATATGCCACGGCTGGGTTTGTTGTTGCAGTATAAGGTTAGTAAGCAAACCGCCGGGGGTTCCATTTTGGTCGCCTTGGTTACTATTGGTGGTGTAATTGTACCCTGCAATACCGCCCGCCGAATCAATAGCCAAAGATGACTCGAGGCCTACAGTATTAATCAGTACTGCGCCACCTGCCCCTCCGCCTCCGGGTCCATCGGCTCCGGCATAATTATCGCCGCCTTTTCCTCCTTGTACGTTGACGGGTATTACTGCTCCGCTTATATTCTGAGCGTTAATTACAACAGTTCCGCCCGAGCCTCCGCCACCTTCGCCATCAGAGGCATTGCCGGCAGCCAGGTCTCCGCCCTGCTGGCCGGTTGAAACGATACTATCGCCGGCTGTTGCTACAATACTGTTTGCATTAATGATGATTATCCCGCCACCGTTACCACCGCTGGTGCCTTCGCTGTTGTTTTGCTGTCCGCCGCCACCTCCCGCACCTATGAACAGCAAATTCGGGATATAAGATAGCGCTGTGCCGCCTATACCCCCGGTGCCGGCGTTGGTGCCGCAGCATCCAACACAGCCATCGGCTCCGTTACCGCCTACTCCAAAATTTCCACCACCACCACCACCGGCATTCTGCACATCGCCTGCACCGCCGCCGTCGGCCAGCTTACCTCTTCCTCCGGCTACGTTATTAAAAACTACTATGCCTTCACCTTTATAAGCACCTTCGCCGGTAGCGGTTGGGGCGTTGTAATCCTGCGAGTGGCAGTTGCCGTTGTTGACCCCTGTTATGCCCCCCGCAAAGCCATTATTGCTTACATTAATATTTGCCTGCAGGTAAAGCGTACCCGATACTTCGAAAGATAGAATGCCGCCTGTTGCGCCGTTCCATGGCTGGCAGGTAAGCGTTGATGAAATTATCGCATTGGTATATTGGGGTACCCTGACCAATTGCACCACACTGGCCGGAGTATAGGTATAAAGTATTTTGTTAACGAACTGAATGGTGGTGCCGTTTATTGCAGCAATGTTGCCGAATTCATAGGTTCCTGCGCCGCCGTAACTTAAAATATTGCCGTAAGTGGCAGTATTTGTTTGGTCGATGGTGGCACCCTTCATTTGTATAATCAATACCCTGTCGCCTACCGAAAAGCCGGCTGCGCTGTTTACTGTAACTGAATTGGTGCAGGGAGTGATAGCAGTAACCGGGGTGTAAATATTAATTACGCCGCCGATGCTGGTGCCGGTTTGGCCCAAAGCAATAATTACAACAAAAATGGCGGCAAGGGTTAAAAAATGTTTCATGGAGGGTATCTGAGTCCTCGTCAAAGATAAAAGTTTGGCTAAATCGGTTGCACATTTTTCTTTTCTTTGCTGTTAATTATGGAGCAATTATTTCATCTGGCCATTGAGCTGATAAAGAATATCAGTAATCCCAATTATATCAATCATTTAATAGCCCAATACAATACGGCGTTTTATGCGGTATTCTTCCTCATTATTTTTGTTGAGACGGGGCTTGTTTTTATGCCCCTTTTACCAGGCGATTCGCTGCTGTTTATTGTAGGGGCAGCTATTGCCGCTACCGGTGCTTTAAAGCTGGAAGTTGCTATTCCGTTGCTGATATTTGCGGCTCTGCTGGGCGATAACGTAAATTATTTTGTAGGTAAATTTTTCGGCGATATTATTAAAAAGCGCGAGCGGATCTTGTTTTTTAAACGCGAATACCTGGATCAAACCCATGCTTACTACCAAAAGCATGGCGGCAAAACCGTTATTTTGGCCCGGTTTATTCCTATTGTAAGAACGATAGCTCCTTTTGTGGCAGGTGCCGGCAGCATGAGTTATGGACGCTATATCCTTTTCTGCATTACCGGTGCTATTCTTTGGGTAGGTGGTGTTACTGCTATGGGTTATTGGTTTGGGGGCATAGACATTGTGAAGAATAATTTCGAAAAAGTAATAATGCTCATCGTTTTCGTTTCAGTTCTTCCGGTTATCTGGCAGTTTTTCAAAGGCAGCAGGCAGGCTAAACAGGTATGAGGAAATTCGGTTTAATAGGTTTCCCACTTGGGCATTCCTTCTCAAAAAAGTTTTTTGAGGAGAAATTCAGGAAGGAACAGTTAACCGACCATACCTACCAGCTTTTTCCATTACCCTTTATAGAAAGCTTTTTACCACTGATAGGCTCCGAACCGGAGTTGTGTGGTTTAAATGTTACTATACCTTACAAGGCTTCGGTGATTGAGTTTTTGAATGAGGTAGACTATACAGCCAAAGCCATAGGTGCAGTTAACTGCATTAAAATTACGGGCAGATATTTAAAAGGGTATAACACCGATGCTGCGGCGTTTAAAGAATCACTTACAGGTTTTTTGACATCGAAACCGCAGCAAGCTTTTGTATTAGGCACCGGGGGAAGCGCTATGGCAGTTTGTTTTGTGCTTAAAGGCCTTGGTATTCCGTACCTGCGTGTTTCGCGCCAGTTTGGTGATGACCGGATAGGATATGCCGATGTGATGAAACACATGACACGGTCTAATCTTTTTATCAACGCTACGCCGCAGGGTATGTTTCCGGCGGTTGAGCATTTCCCTGATCTGCCTTATTCCAAACTAACCGAAAGCGATTTTCTTTTTGATCTGGTTTACAACCCTGCCGAAACTGTGTTTCTGCGCAAAGGCAAAGAGAAAGGCGCACATGTAAAAAACGGGTTGGAAATGCTGCACCTGCAGGCCGATAAAAGCTGGGAGATATGGAACAGTAAAGATTAAGTTATTTTCTTAATCCAAACCAGATCAAAACAACATTGAATAATGTAACTGCACCACCCAGCCAGCATTTAACCCATGCAGTGCTGTGAAAATCGGGTAAATCACCTTTCAGTATCTTTAATGATCTTTGCCACAGCGAGAAATAATCAGAAATAATGTAGGCATCTTTTAAAACAAAGGCCACATAAAATCCAACTGCTAACAGGTACGGAACTATAGCCAGCTTTTTTAGCGTAAGCGAATAAGCATTGGCCAGTATGATCATCAGCAAAAAAGAAAAGTTTAACACGAATATCATCAATGACTTCATGTTCTGATATTTCATAGACCCCTCCAGCGGAATATTACTTGCCTGTAACTCATAAGTAGTAAACCAAGACAGCGCAAAAGTTAAAACCGCAGCAACGCCAAAAACGATCATGAAAAGCTTTTTAACCTTTTCGGGGTCGGGTTTTAGTATCCGGGCTGTGGTGTTGGTTTGCTTATAAATAAACACCATAGTAAACCCTACGGCTGCAATAAGAATGTATATAATAAGTGAGAACATGTTTGTTTATTCAGATGCCCGGTCAATAATATTCTGAGGTAACTGCTTGGTGTTTTTTGCGCCAAGCTCTCTCATTTTTTCGGCGCGCCTTACCAGATTTCCGCTGCCATCATACAGCTTTTTCATGGCTTCGGTGTATATCTTCTTTCCTTCATCCATCTTTTCGCCCACTTTTTTCAGGTCCTCATAAAACGCCACAAACTTATCGTAAAGTTTGCCGCCTTCTTCGGCAATTTCAATGGCATTACGCGTTTGCCGCTCCTGTTTCCAGATTGAAGCAATTGTTCTCAGCGTAGCCAATAAGGTTGAGGGACTTACTATTACTATTTTCCGGTCCCAGGCAAAATTAAACAGCTCCGCATCACCCTGCACGGCTAAACTAAACGATGATTCAATAGGCACAAAGAGCAAAACAAAATCGGGCGATTCTAGGCCTTCAGCAGTTTGATAATCCTTATCGCTTAATAATTTGATGTGGTTTCTCAGCGATTCAATATGCAACTTCAGAAACTTTAATCTTTCTTCCTCTGTAATTGCATTTACGCAGGCGTTGTAAGCCACCAGCGATACTTTCGAGTCGACAATAACATGCTTGTTATCTGGTAAAAAAATCACCACATCGGGCCGTATCTTTTCGCCTTCTACATTGGTTGATGTTATTTGCGTTTTGTATTCTACTTCCGGTATCAGCCCTGAGCGTTCAAGGATCTTTTCAAGCACCATTTCGCCCCAGTTACCCTGCTGTTTGTTATCGCCTTTTAAAGCGGTTGCAAGGTTGTTGGCTTCTTCACTTATCTGCTTATTCAGCTCAACCAGATTCTTTATTTCAGCCTTCAGTGTAATTCTTTCAGCTGATTCTGAGCGGTAGGTTTGGTCAACCTTCTGTTCAAACTCTTTTAATTTTTCCTTGAACGGGTTCAGTATAATATCCAGGTTCACCTTGTTCTGATCGGTAAACTTCCGGCTCTTTTCCTCCAATATGCGGTTGGCCAGGTTCTCAAACTCGGTGGTGAATTTTTTGTTCAGCTGCTCAAGCTCACCTTTTTGTTCCGCCAACTTTTTTTCCAGATTTTCGTTTCTGGCATTAGCAGTTGAATAGGCAGTATTCAGGTCTTCCGATTTTTTGCGTTCTTCCTGCAAACGGGCTTCAGCAACTCTTCTTTCTTCCAGTAACCTGAGTTCGGCTTTGCGTTGCTCTTCCTGCAATTTGGCGTCGGCGTTTTGGGTAATACTTTTTAACTCTTGTTTAAGTTCATTAACAGATGCTTCCAGCATACGGGCCTTTTCGCAGGCTGTGCCGAGCGTGCTTTCACTTTGCCCTTTTAAATAAAAAAAGGCCAAGGCAAAGCCAACTACAAGTCCAATCAATACGGCAATAATGGTTATCACTGGTTTATGTGTGGTTTAAAAATTAAAAATAGCAATTCAGGTCACAATATGGGTGTTTTAAGAATGAAGATGCTGTAAGGTAAAGACGCAGAACACACCCTTTAATTGCTGATATGACCTTTGTTAGTTGGTTTCTGGGCAGAATTTTTCAACTTCGTGCCCAATTTAAAGCGTATGAAAATATCTCCTGATATTTTTGAGAACACAGAAGTGGCCTTTGCCGAAAAAAGCAATGGCGAGTTGAAAAAGGCCAAAGCCCTGTTTCAGTTAATGAGTAATAACTCGCTGGTAAGTTTGGGCAGTTCGCTGGCGGGGTTGGCTTTATCGTTGCACCTGCCGGTTTCACCGCTTTTCAGATTTACCGTTTACAATCATTTTTGTGGTGGCGAAACCTTTGGCGAGTGTAAACGCACCATACAAAAGCTGGATAAAATAGGTGTTGGTGTTTTGCTGAACTATGGTGTTGAGCTGAAAGAGCGCGAAGAGGATTTTGCCAAGACTGTTGAACATAATATTGAAGCCCTGGAGTTTGCCGGTAAAAACAAGGCAGTAAAAGCACTTTGTATAAAACTGACCGGCTTTGGAAGATTCGGGTTGCTGGAAAAGATACAGGCTGGTGAAGTGCTCTCGGCTGAAGAGAAGCGGGAATTCAACCAAATGAAAAAGCGCTTTGAAAAAATATGCACTGTTGCCGAAAAATACGAAGTGCCATTATATGTTGATGCCGAAGAAAGCTGGATTCAAAACCCGCTGGATGAAATGGTGGAAGAAATGATGGAGAAATACAATCGTAAAAAATGTATTGTATTTAACACCTTTCAGCTATATCGGCACGACCGGCTCGCTTACCTGCATAGCCAGATTGAAAGGGCAACGGCGGGCCAATATATTTTAGGTGCCAAACTGGTGCGCGGTGCTTATATGGAAAAGGAAAGAGCGCGCGCCAAAGAAATGGGCTATAAGTCACCCATACACCGCAACAAAAAGGATGTGGATGAGGATTTTAATAAGGCAGTAAGCATCTGCCTTGATAATATTGACAAGCTTTATGTGTGCGTGGCCTCGCAAAGTGAGCAGAGTAACAGGCTTGCTATGGAGTTGTGCGAAAAGAAAAAGATACAGCATAATAACCCTCATGTTCTGTTCTCGCAACTTTATGGCATGGGCGATAACATGACCTTTAACCAGGCTAAACTAGGCTTTAATGCTACCAAGTATCTGCCTTACGGCCCCGTAAAAGACGTGATACCTTACCTGATACGCCGGGCACAGGAAAATACTTCGGTTGCCGGCCAAACCACCCGCGAACTATCGTTGATAGTGAAGGAAATGAAGCGAAGGGGAATTTAAGCGCCATGTCGTTATTTTAGAGAAATTAACCAGTTAGACGAGCTCGTAGAGCGCCACTAAGCGATGCGATAATCGGCATACAATTTTTAACCGAAAAGAAGCAAAAGAGCGCAACGGTCAATATAAAATAAACCATTAAATCTTTTCCAGAATTTACTTATTGCACCTTAGTGTTCTTAAAGCCTTAGAGGTAATTTTCTCTTTTAGTGTTTGTTAAGCAACAATGATTGAATTTAAGTGGGTTTGTTTTTCGCCTGTTTCCACCGGTTTTTTTCTGCATAAACCGGGGGGTATAAAATTGTATTCCAACTTCTCGAAAGTTTATGCGAAACTTGTAGTGTAATGAACAAGAATTTAGATCCCGATAAAGAACAGTTAAGCCCTGCGGAAGCAGAAGTTGAGCGCGCGTTAAGGCCGAAAGTGATTGATGATTTTATGGGTCAGCCCAAAATTGTCGATAACCTTTTTGTATTCATTAAAGCGGCTAAGCAGCGGGGAGAAGCGCTTGACCACGTGCTTTTGCACGGCCCGCCGGGACTGGGTAAAACAACGCTATCCAATATTATTGCCAATGAGATGAATGTAAGCATCAAAATTACTTCGGGCCCTGTAATGGAAAAACCCGGTGACCTTGCAGGGTTGCTTACAAACCTGGAGACTAATGATGTTCTTTTTATTGATGAAATACACCGCCTTTCGCCGGTTGTAGAAGAATACCTCTACAGCGCTATGGAGGACTATAAGATTGACATAATGATTGACAGCGGGCCCAATGCCCGCACAGTGCAGATAAGCCTCAATCCTTTTACGCTGGTGGGCGCAACCACCCGTTCGGGTTTGCTTACGGCGCCGCTCCGGTCGCGGTTTGGTATTACCTGCCGCATGGAGTATTACGATGCCGAAGTGCTGAAGAACATTATTAAACGTTCGGCTAAAATACTGAAGGCAGAGATCAATGAAGATGCCGCTTATGAGATTGCCCGGCGCAGCCGTGGTACCCCGCGTATTGCCAATTTGCTGCTGCGCAGGGTGCGCGATTTTGCGCAGGTTAAAGGAGACGGCACCATTACCCTTGCTATTACCAAATACGCCCTTGAAGCTCTGAATGTAGATTTACACGGGCTGGATGAAATGGATAACCGGATCCTTTCGGCCATTATAGAGAAGTTTAAAGGCGGCCCTGTGGGGCTTACCACCATTGCCACCGCAGTAGGTGAAGAGGCCGGAACTATTGAGGAAGTTTATGAGCCCTTTTTAATAAAAGAGGGATTTATTAAACGCACGCCGCGTGGCCGCGAAGCTACTGAGCTTGCATACAGGCATATAGGCAAAACACCCCCACCGGCAGTAACCGGCGGCCTGTTTTAATTATGATAGCTAAAACACCATCAGCACCTTATTACGCGGTTATTTTTACATCGCTGCGAACCGGCGGTGATAATGATTACGAAGCCATGAGCGATAAAATGGTTGAACTTGCTCAGCGGCAGCCCGGGTACCTGGGTCATGAATCAGCCCGAAATGAAACGGGTATTACCGTTTCGTATTGGAGCAGCCCGGAGGCCATCAAAAGCTGGAAATCAGACCTTGATCATCAACTTGCCCAAAAGTTGGGAAGAGAGAAGTGGTATAGCCAATATAAGGTACGTATTTGCAAAGTGGAGCGCGATTATGGATTTGAGATGGAGTAGAGGTTGCTCACAACGAAATTACATTCTCAGGGTATTGATGGCGGTAGCTGGATATGATTTGGCGGATATTAAAGTTCTCGCGGTATAAGGGCAGCTCTTCTAATTGTGCCGGATTCAGTTTTTCTTTTTTGAATTCTTTTTTTGGCAGGTAGCCCATGCGTTTAAAACTGCCTTTGTCAACTACTACCAGTGCAGTTTCATTTTGGGTGCGGCCCTTTTCTACAATTACGTACGAGCCCTTATTGTTAAAGGCCTGAATGGCCTTGGCAATTTTATTATTATATAAGGCTACCTCTGCTGTTTTACCCGTCAGGCAGGGGCATGCTTTTTCTTCGCAAATGGTGGTGTCGGTTGCTATGCCTGCCAGGCGTGGGCACAGGTCAAATTCATCAACCGCCAGCCGTAATAAACTAAAACCGTCGGTAAGGTTACTGAAGGCTATAACAGGTTTGGTATTCTTCCTCACCTTATCAAGCGCCAGGCGCTTAAACCCGCGTTGGTCGTCATATTCCATAATGCCGTATACCGGCTCGAACCTTTTTTGCGAACGGTTATGCTCGGGCCACAAATGTTTTATCTGGTGCGACTCTAATATCAGCGCCATTAATTCGTTGCCACAAACGTCAAAGGTAATACCGTGTATAGAGCGCAAAAAATCCTGCTTCTGTTTATTCGGCGAATTGTTGCTGAAATGGCTGCTTACCCTTTTTTTAATATCGATGGCTTTACCTACATAAACGATCTTACCCTTTTGGTTATGGAAATAGTATACGCCGGGTTTATTGGGCAGTTGTTCAAAATGCTCTCTGGGCAGATTGGGCGGCAGGGCTTGTTCTTTTGAACCACGTTTTAAAAATTTGCCTATCAAATTCTCTTTATCCCGCTCCATCAATATCTCAAAAAGCCTGACGGTTGCTTCGGCATCGCCGCCGGCCCGGTGCCGGTTATTAATATCTATATCCAGGTAGGCACAAATTTTACCCAGGCTATAGGAGGGGAGGCCGGGAATTATCTTGCGGCTCAATCTTACGGTGCATAGTTTTTTAAGATTGAGCTCATAACCACAACGCTGCAGTGCGTGTTTTACAAACGAGTAGTCAAAATTTACGCTGTGAGCCACAAACACGCAACCCTGCAGTGTTTGATAGATCTTCTCCGCCACTTCGCTGAACACCGGTGCATCAGCTACCATAGCATCGTCTATGCCGGTAAGGCTGCGGATGTAATAGGGAATAGACTGCTGCGGGTTAATAAGGGTTTCGTATTGCCTTACTATTTGCTTGCCATCGTGCACCTGAATAGATATTTCGGTTATACCATTGCCTGTGGCATGGCCTCCGGTAGTTTCAATATCTACAATGGCAAAGTACATAAAACCAGTTTAAGGCTAATTATATTAGTTATTCGGCCATGCGAATATGCAAAGGAATTATTGAAATGCCATTAATTTTAGTAATTAATTAAATGGACTGCCTGATGCGTGGAGTTTTGTATTAAAGGAGAACCAACTTATTTTGCTACGGGATAGCCTTTATCTTTCCGGTCCTTCTTAATAGTCCAGAATAACGTAGCTACCGCAAAGCTGAGTATGGTTGCTAATTCGAGTATATATGTTGTATTCATAGATAACATAAAGGTAATTAGCCGTTTTTTTCAATAATTATGATTGAAATCATAACCAAGTTGCTGTCATTTCTTCTTTCACCTGGCCCTTAAAAATCCGAAAACCCCTGTTTCACAACAGAGGTTTACTTTTCTTTTTGATTCAGGCTGAAAGCCTCTGCAAATAAAGGCCATCATTGTTAGCAGAAAATAAACTGAATATAAAGCCTGCTTTATAAAACACCGGGTTCAGGTTAAGCCTTGGGGTGTGCCTGGCGGTATATTTCTTTCAATTTATCAATAGTATTATGGGTATAAACCTGCGTTGCTGCCAGGCTTGTGTGGCCCAGCAGTTCTTTTACAGCATTAATATCGGCGCCATTATTCATCAGGTGTGTGGCAAAGGTATGCCTTAATACATGCGGGCTTTTCTTGTCGACCGTAGTTACCAGATTCAGGTATTTTTTTACGATACTGTAAACAGTTGCCGGCATCATCTTTTTGCCGTTCTCATCTACTATTAAATAGTTTGTTGCCGGTTCTTCCAGAAGTTTTTTCTTTTCGGCCATAAAGCCTTTTACTGAGGCCAGCAGAGAATTATGAATAGGTATCAGCCGTTCTTTGTTTCCCTTGCCCAGCACTTTAATTTGCGAGTTGTAGCTGTCTATGTCAGTTTCTTTGAGGTTTATTAATTCGTTGCGGCGCATGCCGGTGCCATAAAAAAGTTCAAGTATCATTTTATCGCGCAGGCCTTCATAGCCTTCCGGAAATTCAACTTCCTTCATGAGCTTTTCAATACCCGGTAACTCTACAAAAACAGGCAGGCGTTTTGAGGTTTTGGGCGATTGCACTTTGCCTAACGGGCTTTTTTTGATCTCACCCTTACGCATCAGAAATTTATAAAACGATTTAAGGGTAGAAATTTTACGGTTAATGGAACGGGCCGAAACCTTTTGCTCCATCATGCTTACTATCCAGTTCCGTATATCGTGGTGATTGGCCAGGTGGATGTCGTTGCTCTCGTTCTTTATCAGGAAATCGGATAGCTGTTCCAGGTCGGATTTATAAGCCTCCAGGGTGTGTTTTGAGTAACGTTTTTCGAACTCAATGTAATTGAAAAAAGAATGTGTAAGGGCGTGCATGTATCAAAGATAAACGCAATGGCCCTTGTTTGATTGCACATTTCAACCCGGTTTAAGGGTTTGGGCATTATTAAAAACAAAAGCCCATCCCGTTGCCGGAATGAGCTTGAAAGTTATCTTGAAAGGATATTATCCTTCTAATTCCATCTTCATGTTCTGCACGTATGCAGCCTTCAGAACGGTTGTTCTTTTTCTAACGCTTGGCTTAGTAAAAGTCTGACGTTCGCGAAGTTGACGCAGGATACCTGCCTTTTCGAATTTCTTCTTGTACTTCTTTAATGCTCTGTCAATTGATTCTGATTCTCTGGCATCGATAATTAGCATGCTATATTAAATTTTGGACTGCAAAAATAGGATTTAGTTCGTAAAAAACAAATCAAAAAAGCTTTTAAAATACCCTGTTATGCACAAAATAGGGCTTTTATACCACTTTTTGCTTAAAACAGGTTATTCTTCCGGCTCGACCAATGCCCTATTTAGATTTAATTGAATATTGCAATTGTGGTGAATTTAAAAGGTAGATAAATCATTATGCGGTAACATGTAACGGATATAAATAAAAAAGGACGCTTTTTAAGCGCCCTTTTCTATAAATTTAAAAGTCATTCGCTATATATTCCCCTTCATGATCTCTCTTGAAATAACCAGCTTCTGAACTTCCGAGGTTCCTTCGCCAATGGTGCAAAGCTTCGAATCGCGGTAAAACTTCTCAACCGGGAAATCTTTGGTGTAACCGTATCCGCCGAAGATCTGAACGGCATCAGTAGATACCTGTACTGCTACTTCGGAAGTGTAATACTTGGCAAAAGCCGACTCTTTGGTCATTTTCTGGTGTGTATTCTTCAAATATGCGGCCTGCATGGTCAAAAGTTCACCTGCCTCGATCCTGGTGGCCATATCTGCCAGTTTAAAGGCAATAGCCTGAAAATTAGCTATAGGCTGACCAAACTGTTCGCGCTCTTTTGCGTACTTAACTGATGCTTCGTAAGCTCCTTTGGCAATACCTAAACCTAAAGAGGCAATTGAAATTCTACCACCATCCAGAATTTGCATGGCCTGCTGAAAACCTGTGCCTATTTTCGACTCTCCACCTACAACCTGCTCATCAGGCACAAAGCAATCTTCAAATATTACTTCGGCAGTTTCAGAGGCACGCATGCCCAGTTTATTTTCTTTTTTGCCTGCTTTTAAACCCTTGGCAGTTCTTTCAATAATAAAGGCAGTCATACCACGGCTGTCAAGCAGTTCACCTGTTCTTACAATAGCCACTATCACGTCGCTTGATGCACCATGTGTTATCCAGCATTTGGTTCCGTTCAGTACCCAGCCGCCATCAACTTTTTTGGCGGTGCATTTCATTCGCATAGCATCCGACCCTGTATTAGGTTCGGTCAATGCCCAGGCGCCAATCCATTGGCCGGTGGCTAGTTTAGGCAGATATTTTTTCTTTTGTTCCTCGGTGCCGTGGTAGTAAATATGGCCGGTGCAAAGTGAGTTATGCGCCGCTACCGAAAGGCCTATTGAGCCACACACTTTTGCAATTTCTGATACCACGGTCACATACTCAAAGTAGCTGAAGCCAGCACCGCTGTATTTTTCAGGCACAAATACACCCATAAAACCAAGCTCACCCATTTTATGGAAAAGGTCTTTCGGAAATATCTGTTCCTCATCCCATTTCATCAGATTGGGGCGTATTTCGCGTTCGGCAAAGTCTTTGATAGACTGTGCTATCATAATCTGATTTTCGCTTAAATCGAAATTCATTCCGGTTGTTTCAGTGGCATGTGCGCTTGCAGTTTCCATGGTTGGAGCTATTTATGTTTTGAGAGCGTGCGAATATAGGTAAAAATGGCCGAAACGGGCATTCTATTCAAAATCAATAGCGCTGACAATATTATTGGAGTAAGGCAGGATTTTTTCTTTTCCCTTCAGAAAATCAAGGGCGGCAATGAACGAAAACCCGGCTACATTTCCACCTTCAGCTTTTACCAGTTCGGCGGCGGCCACGGCTGTGCCGCCGGTAGCCAGAATGTCGTCGTGTATCATCACATTCCAACCCTTCTTAACCACACCGGTATGTATTTCCAGCGTAGCTGAGCCATATTCCAGGTGGTAAGAATAAGAGCGGGTTTTGGCTGGTAATTTACCGGCTTTACGCACAGGGAACAATGGCACCTGCAATTTATTGGCTATTAGCATACCCAGAAAAAAGCCACGGCTTTCAACAGCGCAAACAGCATCTATTTTGCCATGGTTGTGCAGAAAGGTGTTGATCAGATACTCGGTAACTTCATCGCAAAGTCTGGCATCTAAAAACACCGGGGTAATATCTTTAAACATAATGCCCGGTTTAGGAAAATCAGGCACGTTCCTTATAACATCATCTAGTTTGTTTTGCAGCGACATATATTTTCAAAATGTAAGTTTAGGAATGTATGGAATAACAAATCAGCCTGCCGTTGGTTTTTCATGTTTCCAGAAATAATATATGGGAATACCCAATAAAACAATACCCAGGCCAGGCCAGCTGTAAAGTGGCTTTGTAATGAGCAGATTAAGGCAGAACGCTGAAACCAGAAGGATATAAATGATTGGAATTACCGGATAGCCAAAAGCCCTATAAGGCCGTTCGGCAGCAGGCATTTTTTTGCGCAAAACAAAAATACCCAATATGGTAATGATGTAGAACAACATAACGGCAAACATTACGTAATTCAACAAGTCGCCGTATTTACCTGAAAAACATAACAAGCCAGCCCAGGCAAATTGAACCCACAAGGCATAACCCGGTACACCAAACTTATTGTTGTCCTTCATTTTATTGAAGAACAAGCCATCTTTTGCCATGGCCTGGTAAACCCTTACGCTGCTTAGAACAATACCGTTGTTGCATCCAAAGGTTGAAACCATAATAAGTAAGGCCATAATGATGGTAGCAGGTGCCCCGAATATCTGCATGGCTGATGCGGTTGCCACCCGGTCTTTTTCGGCAAACATGATACCCTTGCCCATAACCGTGGTTGCATTTGGGTCGCCGTAGAACGGCAACAGATTTAAGTAGGCAACATTCACCAATAAATAAAGGCTGATAACAATCACAGTTCCGAAAAACAAACTGAGCGGAATGCTGCGTTTAGGGTTCTCAATTTCGCCTGCAATAAAGGTTACATTGTTCCAGGCATCGCTGCTGAAGAGTGAGCCTACCAAACCAGCACCCATGGCGGCCATTAAGCCCAGGGTGGTAAGTTTTTGCATGCTAACGTGCCCGGCATCATCGGTGGTATAGGTGCCAAAATCCCAGAAGTGCTGCAGGTTATTGTGCCATACCTGATGGTTGCTGCAAACAAAAACACCCAGTAAGATAAGGCCGAATAAAGCAATAAGCTTAGTGGATGTAAATACCCGTACAATTATTTTGCCGTAGTTAATACCCCGGGCATTAATAAAAGTAAGCAGCAGGATAGAAAATACACCCAATACCTGTGCTGCCGATATTTTAAACGAACCTATGGTAAGCAGAATATTGTTTTCGCTGAACACCGGAAAAATAACGCCGGTATACTTGGCAAAAGCCACCGCCACTGCGGCAATAGTGCCTGACTGAACTACGGCAAATAAACTCCAGCCATACAAAAAACCTACTACCGGATGGTATGCCTCGCGCAGGTAAACATACTGCCCCCCGGCATGCGGAAACATGCCTGCCAGCTCACCGTAACTAAGGGCTGCAAAAATAGTAAGTAAGCCTGCTATAACCCACAATAACAACATCCAGCCCGGGCCGCCTACTGTGCGGCTCATATCGGCACTTACGATAAAAATACCTGAGCCTATCATAGACCCCGATACTATTAACGTTGCATCCAGTAAGTTGAGCGATTTTTTTTGTTCGGCCATGAGACAGTTTAAAGTTTACAGTCTACAGTTAACAGCCAGTTTCGTTTTCAACTATAAACTGTAAACCGAAAACTGTTACTTATTCAATTTGCTTTTGCCCTGGCTATAGCCAAAGTAAATAACCAGCCCTACAATCATCCATCCAAAGGCTGTTAGCAGGGTTTTATTATCCAACGATATAATCATGGCTGTACAAACAAGTATGCCTAATATTGGTGTAAGTGGCACTAAAGGGGCCTTGAACGGACGAACGCGCTCTGGGTCTGACCTTCTCATTATCATCACCCCCACACAAACTAAAACAAAGGCTAATAAGGTGCCTATGGAGGTAAGGTCGCCCGCAACGCTTTCAGGAATAAAAGCGGCAAATACACCCACAAAAATGAACAGGATTATGTTCGACTTCCAAGGTGTTTTGTAAGTAGGGTGCAGGTCGGCAAAAACCTTTGGCAGCAAACCATCATTGCTCATAGAGTAAAACACGCGCGATTGGCCTAATAGCATAACCAGGATAACCGACGAGAACCCTGCCAGGATAGCTAACGAAATCAATGGTGTTAGCCAGCTATATTCAACCATGTAATGCTGAATAGCATAAGCAACTGATGCCTCTTTACCTGCCTTTACAAAATCAGTGTATGGAGCCACACCGGTTAATACATACGAGAATAGAACATATAATAAGGTGCAGATAGCTAACGAGCCTAATATACCGATAGGCATATCGCGCTTAGGGTTTTTAGCCTCTTGTGCTGCGGTGGAAACTGCATCAAAACCAATAAAGGCAAAAAACACTACTGCCGCTCCACGCAAAACCCCGAGCCAGCCATGGTTAAACGGCGGTGAATAATCGTAGGTTTTTCCATTGCCTAAATCAACCGGTGGTGCGTTATCAGGTATCAGGTACGGTGTGTGGTTGGCATGGTTAATAAATTTCCATCCCAAAAAGATGAACAATAGTACTATCGATACCTTCAGGAAAACAATGATAGCATTAACCCAGGCCGATTCCTGCGTGCCGCGTATCAATAACAGGGTAAGCGTTAGCAGAATAAACAAAGCAGGTAAGTTTATAAGCCCGTGTATCCCGCCCGCCGAAACTTCGAATGGCGAATGGCAGAACTGATAGGGTATTGCCCCACCCAAAAGGTTATTCAGATATTCGCTCCATGCAATGGAAACGGTTGCCGCGCCCAAAGCATACTCTAGTATCAAAGCCCATCCAATTATCCAGGCAATTAATTCGCCCATAGTAGCATAAGCATAAGTGTATGCACTGCCTGCAATAGGTATCATGGAAGCAAACTCTGCATAACACAAACCTGCAAAGGCACAACCAACTGCGGCTATGATAAACGAAAGCGTTACTGCCGAACCTGCATGTTCGCCGGCAGCGGCGGCGGTACGCACAAACAAACCGGCGCCAATAATGGCACCAATGCCCAATGCAATTAGCGCCCAGGGGCCTAAAGTTCTTTTTAATGAATGTTCGTTATCGGCGGTATTCATTAAATCGTGTAGAGATTTCTTTCTGAAAAGATCTGCCATAAAGTGTTATTGATTAAAGTTTAATTTTTCTATCGAATCAGGTAAAACTATGCAAATTTTTCGGGCGGCAAATTATTATATAGAAATTTTCAGTCCGTCGTAACTAAGCTTTACCCCCTTGGGTAGTTTTTGTTCCATGGCGGCATGAAAACCAAATTGGTGGCTCATGTGTATAAGGTAAGTGGTCTCAGGTTTCACTTCTTCCACAATTTGTAAGGCCTCTTCCAGATTCATGTGTGAGTAATGGGCTTCAGGCCTCAGAGCGTTAATCACCAGTACCCGGGTTCCTTTTATTTTAGCTATCTCTTCGGGCTTAATGGTTTTGGCGTCGGTTATATAAGTAAAGTGCCCGAAACGATAGGCCTTTACCGGCATCATTGCATGCATCACTTCAAGTGGCTGAACGCCCAGGCCGCCAATTTCAAAAGGCTTGTCTTCAACCCTTATAAAATTCATTTGGGGTAGGTAAGGGTAGCCGTTGTCCTTAAAAATATAACTGTATTGTTCTCTGATGCCCCCTTCAGTATCAGCATCGCAATAAATATCAACCGCCTTTTTATTGATGAAATTAAACGACCTGATATCATCCAGTCCGCCTGTGTGATCTTTATGCATATGGGTCATTAAAATGGCATCAATGTGGCGCACATCTTCCCTAAGCATCTGCTGCCTGAAATCGGGGCCGCAGTCAATGACGATAGTCTGGTTATGTGATTTTATGAGGAGGGAGGTTCTTAAACGCTTATCGCGCTGGTCGGTTGATCTGCAAACCTCGCACTGGCAACCTATCAACGGTACCCCGCCTGATGTGCCTGTTCCAAGGAATGTAATCTCCATTTTTAGTATTTAGTATCAAGTATAAAGTATTTAGATGGAACTTTCAATACTTGCAATGTTTACCGCTAAAGTAAGGTGTATTTAAAGTTTGCTTACGGGGTATCTTTTCAAGGGGTGACCACATTGTCGCTGTTATCAAACAACGTATCTACCTTTTCTGCCCGTATCTTCTGGTATAGCTCCAAAGCTTCGCTTGACAGGTTACTGAGCTCCAGGTCTTCAATGGTTCCCAGAATCTCTATCATTGAGTTAATGCGGGCATCTGTTTCATGAAAACGGTTGATAACCACTACACGTCTTTTCTCTAAAATGCAAAAGCCATTCTGAAAGCTCCCCTTTTCGTAGCGAACGGTATATCCGCCCTCTTTAAAAATTTCTTCTATCTTCTTCAGTAAGCTAGCGTTATATTTGAATGCCATTGTTGTTGCTTAATTGTTAATTGTTCACAGAAATTGCATTTTACAGTCTCAAAACAAAAATCTTTGCAGTAACCTGTTAAAACGCTTGTTATTTAAGTAAACGGTTAAATCAGGTTTAAATGATGTTCGTTTTACTTAAAGCCAAACATAATCCAGAAGAAAATTGAAATGATGAAGAAGAAACTAACACTGTTGATATTCTTATTTCCTGCCTTTATAATGGCTCAGGACGTCAAAAACGGGGCTATTACTTTCGATTTACACCCTAAAAAGGATAAACCGGCGGATACCACCCAGCAGCAGCAAACCACCAGCGATGATGACGATGAACAGCAAAAGCCTAAAAAGCAGAAAAAAGTGCGTGAGTCTTCGGGGCCGATGCTCTATACTGCTGCTGATTATAAGCGCGAGGGTTTATTTAAAGCCTGGTTCCATGCAGGCGTAAACGGTTCGCAAATAGACGGCGATAACTATGCAGGGTATAACCAGATAGGACTTGATGCCGGTGTGGCTGCATTGCTCAGGTTTCATAAATACCTGGCCTTTTCTATGTCGCTGGATTATAGTATGAAAGGTGCGCGCCAGCAATTAAAGCAAGACCCCAATGCCCCAACACTTTCAAAATACCAGGTGCAGTGGGATTATGTTGAGGTGCCATTAATGATGAACGTATTGGACAAAGACCTTATTATGTTCGGGCTCGGCCTGCAGCCGGGTATCATGATCAGGTATAAAGAATGGGACGAGCAGGGTAATGACCGCACCAGGGACCCACCAGGTGGTGCACCCCGTATATTTGACCTGGAGGGGGTAGCTGCGCTGCATTTTGTTGTAGTTAAAAAAGTTACGTTGGGTGTTAAGTTTTCGTATTCATTAACCAAGATACGGGGCGCTGTTTATGCTAACCGTTTAAACGGCGAGTATAACAATATACTTACGTTTGATGTAGGCTACATTCTGAGTACGGTAAAGAAAAAATAGTGACAGCCACGATAAACAGACAATTGGTTTTGTTTTTGTTCTTGTTTCCGGTAGCGTTGATGGCCCAGGAAGTTAAGAATGGCACTATCATTTTCGATATGCATCCGAAGAAGAATAAGGCACCTGATACAACTACGGTGCAGCAGGAACAGAAATATCCCTCGGATGAAGAAGAGGAGGAAGAGCAAAATGCTAAAAAGCACAGAATAGTAAAGCCTAAACCTGAGCCTTCAACCGTTTCGGTTAAAGAAGACTGGAGGAAAAATGGGCTTTTTCAGGCTTTGTTTCATGCCGGTTTTAATGCCTGCCAGGTAGATGGCGATGGTTATTCGGGATATAACTACTTTGGCGGGGAGTTCGGAATTGGTGCCATGGTTCGGGTGCACAGGTTCTTTTCTGTCAGCATGGAATTTAACTATACTATGAAGGGGGCTAAGCAAACGCTGCGTACCGATTCGCTTTCTATTGCTACTTCTTTGCAAAAATACCAGGTGCAGTGGGATTACCTGGAAGTGCCCATAGGCTTAACCATTAACGCGGTAACGCCCAAAAACAAACAGATCATGCTTATAACACTGGGCCTTGCGCCAGCGGTTATGGTGCGGTATAAGCAGTTTGATGAGGACGGAGATAATGTTACAAATAATCCACCAGAAGGGCAGCCCCACCGTTTTGACCTGAGCGCCTTTGGTGGTTTTTATTTTGTGATACATAAAAACTATGCCATAGGGGGTAAGTTTTCGTATTCTATTACCAAAGTTCGGGGACCAAACCTGATGGGCATATCGCGCTTGTTAGGCGAATACAATAACGACCTTACGGTTGATTTTATGTATATTCTGGATACCGGTAAAAAGGGTACCAGGAAAAGAACCAATCTTTAGTAAAGCCAGCGCCTTTAGGATTTTTTCATTTTCTCAGATGCCTGACTATCATATCTCTGTAAACCTGCATATTCGGCACAGGTACATCAATTACTTTGGCTTCCTCATCCCAGGTACGCATTTTAATGATCAGGTTTTTAAGTGGGTTCTCTTCAAAGGCTTTAGCCTCGGCTTCGGTCATAGGGCCACCCTGGTAAAGGAGGGTCATTTTGCTGGCATCCGAAAGGTTATCATAGTAGCGCTTGTTGGCAAAACAGAGATATCTTTTTGCCGCCACGTGCGATTTAACTAAAGTGGTTACTTTATCTGAAAAGCCGCGTTGCTTTAAAAAATCAGCTCCGACCGACTCATGGTCTTTTACCCCAAAACCATCCATATCATCTTCCTCATCCTCTGAAAGCAGGTGGCCAAGATCGTGTAAAAAAGCGGCCAGTATAACCTCATCGTCATAACCATTTTGTTCGGCCAGCTGAGCGGCCTGGCAGGCATGTTCCAGTTGGGTGATTTCTTCGCCGGCATAATCTTCGCCGCCTTTCAACCTGAATATTTCAATGATCTCTTCGGCGGTTTTTTGTGCTTCTTCTTTTAGCATAATAACTTTTGTATTTGAACCTTTGATAAAGCTAAATTACAAATCAAATAGTGGAGTTG
>Ga0316217_10002803_pt1 | contig 20653 bp, 17 predicted proteins | sample 1anoAmetaG_FD_203633 | JGI IMG/M metagenome (GOLD analysis project Ga0316217, IMG submission 203633) | Freshwater microbial communities from Trout Bog Lake, Wisconsin, USA - 1anoA | ecosystem: Environmental > Aquatic > Freshwater > Lake > Hypolimnion/Profundal zone | place: USA: Wisconsin...
CCCCGGCCCGGCCCGTCGCTGAACACGGTCAGGTGGCCGCCAATTTCCTTGGCCGCCAAGGCGCCGCTATGCAGGCCGAAGCCGTGGCCATCCTTCTTGGTGGTAAAGCCGTGGTTGAAAATCCGGGTCATGTTTTCCGCCGGAATGCCGACCCCATTGTCAATGATGGAGATGCTTATCCGGTCCGCCCCATTGGTCACGCGCAGGGTGATTTTTTTGTCGGGCCGGTCGCAATCGTTGCAGGCATGTTTGGCGTTGCGCACCAGGTTGACCAGGATTTGCAGCACTTTGTGCTTGTCGGTCAGAATCGGGGGCGTTTCGGCATAGTCGCGCTCCACGGTTACGTTATGACGTTCCATGGAACCGGCATTCATGCGCACCGCGTCCTCCAATAAATCCACCACGGGCAAGACCTCGAGCATGCCGGAAGCCCGCGAATAGTTTTGCTGCATGGCCACAATTTCCTTGATGTGCTCGATGTGTTTTTGCATCTGGGCCAACCCCTCCAGCGCGGTGGCTTGTTCCCCCACCAGATGGTCGGCCAATTGCGCCAGGTACTTCGGCAGTTGTTTGCCTTTGGGGTCCTGGGTGATGAACTGTCCCAGATCGGCTTCATGCTCGCGCAGCAAGGCGGTGATTTTCAACAGATTGGCGGTCTTGGAATTCCGGAGGCTCTCGGCAAGATTGGTGGAGCGGACATTGACGCTGTTGAGGACATTGCCGACGTTGTGCAGCACGCTGGTGGCGACTTCGGCCATGCCCGCCCGGCGCGAGGCATCCATCAATTGCTTGTGGACTTGTTCCAACTTTGCTTCCGCATCCTTGAGATGGGTGACCTCCCGGCCAATCCCGACCAGGCCCACAATGGTTCCATCTGGATCCCGCAAGGGCAGCTTGCTGGTCAACAGCCAGTTTTTGCGGCCGGCCGGGTCTAAAAAATACTCTTCCCGGTTAATGACGGGATTGCCAAGTAACACCTTTTGATCGTCGTTCCAGAATTTCTCGGCAATTTCCCTCGGGAAAAGATCGAAATCAGTTTTGCCGAGGGCCTCGGTCTCGGTTTTGGCGCCGCAATTCTTCAAATCGGCCGGATTGACCAGGGTCTTGCGCCCGGCAGTATCCTTGATGTAAATGGCGTCCGGCAGGTTGTCAATCAGTGTGCGCAAGAAGCGTCGTTCGCGGGACAATGCCTCTTCTGCCAGCTTGTGCTCCGTAATGTCCCGCGCAATGCCCAGCAGGCCGATGATTTGGCCCGCCTCGTCCCGCAAGGGCATCTTGGTGGTCAGCGACCAACGCATTTCGCCTTTGGTTTTGTGCTCGGTGCATTCTTCATGGGTCACGGGCTTGGCCGTACGCAGCAACGTCTCCTCATCCACTCGATATTTAGCCGCCAACTCCGGAGCCACAAAATCAGCGTCAGTCTTTCCCAACACCTCTTCGGGCCCGCCGGCGCCTAGTTGCTGGCAGCAGGCGCGGTTGACAAGCTCAAAGCGGCCCTGCAGGTCTTTGACAAAAATCAAATCCGGGAGACTATCCACCACCGTGCGCAGCAGGCGCAGTTCCTTGGCAAGGCCAGCCGTGGGGGCGGTGAACCGTTGCGTCAGTTCGTCACCCATGGGATCGGGCGCCACTCCAGTCGTACTGACCAAGCCGGAATTCATCTGCCACGGCTGGGATTTGGTTTCGTTTGATGATTTCATTGATTCGTCGCGACGGGACACTAAATTGGTGCTCCCATCAGCTATCGGCAGAAATGGGATCGGGGCTTAAGCTGTTTCTGCTAAATAGTTTGGCTCTTTAGCCGGGCGGGTCTGAAACCTGCGGCTTCAGCGTTTCAGTTCTTCAGGAAGTCCACCTTGGCGCTCAGTTGCGGCGTGAGGTGCTTGTCCGGGGCGACGATTTGCACTTTGATTTGTAGCGTGCCCTTGGCGCGGTCGGCTTCCGGGGCGATTTCGGCGACGTAACCGGCATAGGCCTTGTCGGGGTATGCTTCGGGGCTGACCCGGCACTTCTGGTCCAAGGAGATCTTGGATAAATCGGCCTCGTTGACATCAATTTCCACCTGCAAATCACTCATATCGGCCACAGCCAACAGGGCCGTGCTGGGGCCGCGCCCGCCCCCAAAGCTCTGCGGCATGACTAATTCGTCCGGGTTGACGAGTTTTTCCAGCACCACGCCATTGATCGGCGAGCGGATGACGCACCAATCCACATAGGTTTTGGCCAATTCGTAATTGCCTTGCGCCGCCGCCATGGCCGCGCGGTCGGCCTCCAGTGCCAGGCGTGCGTTATCTGCGGTTTGCTGGGATTCGACGGCCGTGCTGATGAGGTTGGTGATGCGTTCGTAACTGAGGCGGTCGCGTTCCACATCCGCCTTGGCGCTGTTAAACTGGCCTTCGGCCTGAAGCAGGCGCGCGCGGTACTCGGCGTCGTCCAATTGCACCACAATTTGGCCATTGGTCACCGCATCGCCTTTCTTGACGCCGATCCATTTGACCACGCCCAGGAAGCGGGGGCTGATTTCGATGCGCTCGCGGTTGACGATGTAGCCATTGACGGTGAGGACGCTATCGGCGTTGGCCGCGGCGGGCGCCGACGCGGACCGGGCGGTTGGCGCCGTGGCGGTGGCTGAACTGTTGGTCCCGCCGGCGGCAAGGGAGGTGTCCGCAGCGGCGCCGGTGCCGGCGAGTTCGCGATTATCCTTGGCCCAAGGTTTGATGAACGCCACCGTGCCCAGCAATAGCAGTGCGACCACCGTCAGGATGGTCCAGAAGGCGCGCTCGGGACGGCGTTTGGCCTCCGGGCTGATCTGCAAGGCTTTCAGTTTTTCGGCGTTCATTTAAAGACCGGTTATGAGGTAGCCGATTCTCAGACGGATTTCAAGGCGGTGATGACCGGCAGGCGTGCCGCACGGATGGCCGGCAGGAGGCTGCCGACGATGCCCACCACCACGGCAAACATCAGGCCCTTGGCCGCCAGCCAGAGGGTGATGCGGAATTCAAAGACGGTTTCGCTAAAGGAATTGAAGCTCATGGTGCCGGTGGAGACGCCGTGCATCGGCAGCGCCAGCAGGCAGCCCAACACGCCGCCGACGGCCGCCAGCAGCGCGCCCTCCACGATAAAGCCGGCCAGAATGGTTCGGCGCCGGAAGCCCAGCACGCGCAGGGTGCCGATCTCGCGGGTGCGCGCCCCCACGCTGGCATACATGGTGTTCATGGCGGCAAAAACCGCGCCCACGGACATGGCGGTGGCAAGGAAATTGCCCAGGATTTTGATGGGTAGGGCGGTGGCTGTTTGATCCCCGTAATACTTGACTTCCGGAGCGGCCAACAGCGGCAGGCGTTTGTCGGACTCGATGCGGGCAACCAGCTCCTGGCCGGCCTGGGGATTGGCGGCGCGCACCAGCAAGCTGGAGTAATCCTGCCGGTCGAACAGGGAGCGCGCCTCGTCGGCGTCCATCCACACCTCGGAATCGAAGGCGCTATTGCCGCCATCGAACTGGCCGGCGACGGTGAGGGCGTGGCCGCCAGTGCGGAAGGTGTCGCCGAGGTTGAACCCGGCAAAGCGCCGGGCGAGTTTCTGGCTGACGGCCACCTCGCGTTGGCCGGGGGTGAACCAGCGGCCGGCGACCAGTTTCACCTGCGGCCGCAGGGCGATGCCCGTGGCCTTGAGGCCGCGCACGGAGACGTTGGCCTCACCGCGTCCGTCAATGCGCGGCTGGCTGATGAGGCAGAGAAGGTCGGCGGAAATCAGCGGCGCGCCGGCGGCGTCGCGGGCGATTTGGGGCCAGTAGCGGATGATTTGGAACTGCGAGAGCGCCACCATGCTGGTGGATTCGGCGGTGGAACCCTTGCGCACGATCATGAGGTTGCGCGGGTCGCCGGTGTTGCCGGCGGATTTTTGCAGGCCCACCGCCAGCGACTGCACCAGCACATAGACCGCCACGACCAGCGCGATGCCCACAATCGTGGCGAGGGTCGCGCGCCAGCGGACCAGGACATTGCGGTAGTTGTACGTCAGGGGCAAGGCCATGGGTTGTTTTCAGTCCAGGGTTTTGAGGCCGTCCACCACGCTCATGCGGGCGACGGAGAGGGCGGGCGCCGCGGCGGAAAGGATGCCCAGCACCGCCGCCACCAGCGCCGCCAGGCCCATGATGCGCGGCGTGACCTCGAAGGACACAAAAATGCCCTCCGTCATTTTACTGATGTTGCCAAAGGTGTAGAGCATGTAGGCGCCGCCGATGCCCAGGAGCGCGCCGGTGGCCGCCAGCCCGAAACTTTCCGCCAGAATGAACGCAAAGAGCTCGCGTCGGCGGAAACCCAGCGCTTTGAGGATGGCCAGTTCGCGAAAGCGCTCGCGCACGGCCATGCTCATGGTGCTGGCGCTCACCAAGACCAGCGTAAAGACCACCACCGTGCTGATCGAGGCGATCAAGGCCTTCACATTGCCCAGCATGGCGATGAAGCCGAGCTGGAAATTGCGCTCACTTTCGGCCCGCACTTCGGCGGAGGTGTTCTGGAACGCGGCGTTGATGGCCTTGATGACCGGCGTCATGTCCTCCGCCGATTTGACCTTGAGCCACCACATGCCCACGTAGCCCGGCTCGCCGATGGATTCATCCAGATAATCCTGGCGGAAGAGCATGTTGCGATCGTCCGGCGTGCCGGCATAAATGCCGGCGATGTGGAATGTGAGCGACCCCGGATAGACCGTGCTGTCAAGGGTGATGCGGTCGCCCACTTTCAGGTGGTATTTTTCCGCCGTGATCCGGCCCAGGACGCAGGCGTCCTTGGTCGCGACAAATTTCTCATAGCCGTCCAGGTTCATTTTGGCTTCGCCGAAGACGGACTGAAGCTTGTCGGGGTCCATGGCGAACTGGGCAAAGCTCATGCCCTCCTCGCCCTTGTACCGGCCGCCAAACCACGTAAACGGGGTGACGGCTTGGACGCCGGGGATTTTTTCGATGACGCCGCGCTGGCGGACGGGCAGGAGATTGGTGAGCGAGATTTTGTTGCGCACCGCCACGCGCAATTCGGCGCCGGCGCTGGGCGGCGGCAGGGTCAGTTCGCGCAAGGCCACCTGCAACGTGACCAGGAGAAACAAGCTGGCGGCCACGCTGGAAACCGAGAGCAGCGCGCGCCGTTTGTTGCGCAAGGCGTTCTTCAAAATAAAGATGCCAGTATTCATGGCCGGGGCGGGCTGCCGAAGGCCGAAGGCGGAATGCCCGGGGAAAGCCCCAACCCAAATTCCGAACGGTTGGGCGCTTGACACATGCGGTTGCGGGCCACGGCCGGCATTCGACCTGCGGGTTGCGTCATGGCGACAACTCTCCTTTTTCCAGATGAATCTGCCGGGTGCCAAAGGCGGCGGCCTTGGGGTCGTGGGTGACCATGATGACCGTTTTGCCGGCGTCCTGGCGGAGGGATTGCAGGACACCCAAGACGTCCTGCGCGCTGTGCGAATCCAGATTACCGGTCGGTTCGTCGGCCACGATCAGGGTCGGATCGGTGACCAGCGCGCGGGCGATGGCCACCCGCTGCTCCTGGCCGCCGGACAACTGGCGCGGCAGATGTCTGGCCCGGTCGCCCAAACCAACGAGGTCCAGTGCGGTTTCCACTTGCCGCTGCCGTTGGGTCCGGCTCAGCCGCGTCAGCAGCAGCGGCAATTCCACGTTTTCGGCCGCAGTCAGCACCGGGATGAGATTGAACGTCTGGAAAATGAAACCCACGTTATGGTTGCGCCAGTCGGCTAGCTGCGATTCGTCCAGCTTGGTCACGTCCACGCCTTGCACCAGGCATTGGCCGCTGGTCGGCCGGTCCACGCCGGCCATGATGTGGAGCAGAGTGGACTTGCCCGAGCCGGACGGGCCCATGAGCGCCAGAAATTCACCTGCCGCGATGTCGAGCGTAATGCGGTCGAGGGCGGTGACCTGGATTTCGCCTTGGGCGTAAATCTTGGTCAGCGCACGGATTTGGACGATCGGTTCAGCCACGACGCATCAGTTAACCATCGGCGCGGCTGAATACAATCTTATAAAACGGCTCCTCGGGTGTGAGCACGGCGAACTAGCGCGCTTATCGCGGCGGCGCGGGCGGCGACATGACCGGGTTTTCGTTGACCCGGCCGGATTGGCCGGGTTCCGAGGGCATTCCCGTTGATTTTTGCGCACCCAGTTCCGCCGGGGTCCAGAGTTCCCAGTTCTGGATGGCTTCGGCCAAACCATCGGTGCGAATCATGGAACCGGCGGGGGTCAAATGCCACGGCGTATCGGCATAAAGGTCACTGTTGGTGTTGGCGCCAAGGTAGGGATCCTTGAGCACCGGAACGAATTGATTGATTTGCAGCAAGAAATCCACATTGGACAATTTGAAGTCATGCTCCTTCTCCGGCGGCGTATAGGACCAAGGCAGGGAATAAGCCAGCCGCACGTGTTGGCGGTCGCACCAGGCGCGCAAATTGCGGAGCAGTTTGCAAGCATTGGTGGAGAGGAGCGGATCATGTTCCATGGGTCCAACCACTTTGAGCCGCACGGGGGTTTGCTGCCAGCCGCTGGGATGGAAATCCGTCAAATGGTAGCGCGTCATGGGCTGGCCGCTCATGAACTTCCCCAAATAAGTGAAGGTGACCGCACCGCCGGGCCGCAGGCCGGTGAGGGCTGCAAACCAACTTATCGGCGCCACCGCCAGCACGGGACGGGTCACCCATTCGGGGTGATGCATCGCGAAACTGAATTGAATGCCGTCGGTCTCCCCGCCCATGGGCTTGATCAAGAGTTCCGGTTCCAAGGCCACGATCAAGGTGTCGCCGGGGCGACATTGCCGCAAGACGCACTCCGTCAGTACAACGGGGCCAAAACCGGCGGCCAGTCCATAATTGACGGTCGGCAGGTTGTACCGGTTTAACATGCGCTCGCCGTCAATGGAAAACGCGCAACTGGAGCCGCCGTAAATCAGGATCTTGGCCCGATGCTCTCCCGCCATTTTGTCCGCCCATTGGTCCTTGAGGGCCGCGCCCTGCACGTACAGGTGGATGTAGGGATTGAGTTGCAGCGAGAACAGGACACACAACCCCCAAGTGACCGCGACCGCAGCCAGCAACCCTACGGCCCGGGCCGGCAGCCACGCCTTAAAATGCGAAATAGATGAATCCATTGTTTTTTTCCGGAGCCAGCAGGACCGTCAGCGCGACCAAAATCACCTGGACTTTGGGCCGTTGCAGAAAATAAAACGGGGTATCGCGGCGGGCGATCGAAAGCCATTCCAAGAGCAGAATCATACCCGCCAGGGCCAGGAAACAGGCCATCACAAAACCGTTCGTCGTATGACAATGGCCGACGGCTTCCCGCCACGCGGCGGCGCCATAGGCCTGCGGCGTGAACAAGGCTTTCATTTTCAGCACCAGGATATGGGTATGCGTTTCATAAAAGCTGAGCCAGGCGCCAAAGCTGGTGAGCATGGTCAGCAGCCAGGCCGGGAAGGCGGGCAGATTGAACGCGCCGCCCAACAGCCGGTTGACGATCAAAGCCAGACCATGGATGGCCCCCCAGAGCACAAAGTTCCAACCGGCGCCATGCCAGACGCCGGACACCACAAATACCAGCGCGAGATTGAAGGCCCACCAGCGAACCCGCCCGCCGCCCAGCGGGATATAAAGGTAATCGCGAAACCATTGGCTCAACGTAATGTGCCAGCGCCGCCAGAATTCCCCCATGCTGGTGGCGCAGTAGGGGCTTAAAAAATTCAGGGTCAGCTTCACCCCCAGACAACGCGCCAGCCCCACGGCGATCAGGCTATAGCCCGCGAAATCATAATAAATGCGCAGGCCAAACAGCCCGTTGTTCAGCCAGATCAAATAGGCATTGGCGGCCGACGATCCGTCAAAAAACACCGACAGATTATCCGCCAGGCACATTTTAAAAAACATCCCGAGGGCGATCCAGCCGGCGCCTTCATTGAGGTTTGCGGCCGACCAGCGAAAACGGAACTGTTCCATCTGGGGCAGCAGATCCTTGCGCCGTTCAATCGGGCCGGCCACGATTTGAGGAAAAAAGCCGGCGAAATTCAAATAATCCAAAAAGCGGGGCAGCGGTTGCCGGAACACCAGCGTATCCACCACAAACGCGACTTTCTGGAAGGAATAAAAGGAAATGCCGACGGGAATCAACAGGTTATGGAGCCCGGGAACGTCAAATCCCAGCACTTGGTTGACGACAAAATTCGAGTATTTGTAGAAGGCCAGGGGCAGCAGTTGCAACGGAATCAAAACGTAAAGGTAACGCTTCCGCTGGTGCTCCTGATGCCGCAAAACCCACTGCAGGCCGAAAAAAGAACCCACGGCTACCGTCAGAAAAATGATGAAAGTCACCCGGCTGACGCACAGCAACAGGAAGAGACCCAAGCCAAACAGCGCCAGTTTGTCCAAAAGTCCCCTCTTGAAAGCGGGTAGATTTCGGAACAATGCGCGCAAAGACAAGATGACCAACAATCCGAGCAGGAGCAACGCCCAGAATCGCGCTTCGGCAAAATTCATAATTCGGGTGCCAGCTTAAATTGGACCGCTTCAATTTCAAGTCTGGAAAAAAAGGGTGTAAGACGAAGTTCTGGAAGACACAGAAAAAGCCAATAAAAGCGCGGTTTGTATATATGACCGCATAGATTGACCAAAAACCTGGGCGAACCGTGACGCCGGCGCGCGGCTGAAAGCCAGCCGCAGCAACCCTTGTCTTTCCATGGGCTCGATCCGCTCGACCGTTCTTCTGGCTGGCCACGCGGCTGCGGCTGGTCGCTGACACCGTCCTCCGCCAAATGGCTCGCCCATGTGAGCTTGGGGCCGGCCAGAAAGATTTTGTCGTGCGCCCCGCCTGGGAACAGAATTGGGATTCTTCTGGACAAAGCCGGGCGGCGGCTGAAAACTCCGGGCTCGGGCTGGTCCGGTAACACCAGCACGAACACGACCAGCCATGCCTAAACGCATTTGTCCCCATTGCAGTCATCCGTTTGAAATTCACGATCTGCAGGTGGGTGAACATTTTCCCTGTCCCGCCTGCGGGCAGGACATCCTGCTGCCGCGCAAACCCCGCGAGGCGCAAGAGAAAATCAAGCTCACCGTCACGCCGCCGGCGCCGGATGTGTACCCGCCGGCGCGGCTGGCGGAAATCGCGCAACGAATCATTGCCAACGTGGAAGCGGTCATCATTGGCAAATCCGAGCAGGTCCGGCTGGCGGTCGTCGGCCTGTTTGCGGAAGGCCACCTATTGTTTGAAGACGTGCCGGGCGTGGCCAAGACGATGTTGTCCCGGGCCGTGGCGCAGAGCGTGGGGTGTACCTTCAAGCGCATCCAATGCACCCCGGACCTACAACCCGAACACGTCGTGGGCGATTTCATTCTGGACCCCACGACCGGCCGCAAGGATTTCCGGTTTGGCCCGTTGTTTTCGCAGATGGTGTTGGTGGATGAGATCAACCGCGCCAGTCCGCGCACGCAATCGGCGCTGCTGGAGGCCATGGGGGAGGGGATGGTGAGCATGGACCGGGTTTCCTACCGGCTGGAAAAGCCGTTCATGGTCATGGCCACGCAAAATCCCATTGACCAGGAAGGCACCTTTCGGTTGCCGGAAGCGCAAATGGACCGGTTCCTGTTCCGTTTGAGCCTGGGCTATCCCGATGCGGAGCAGGAGAAGGCGATGTGCCAGCGCGTGCAAGTGCAACATCCCATTGACACGCTGCTGCCGATCACCACAGCCGAGGAGGTCCTGAAGTGTCAGCGCGGTGTGCGCGAACTTCCGGTGCCGACGGCAGTCTGTGATTTTCTGGTGGCCTTGACGCGGGCGACGCGCGAGCACGCGGCCATGCGGCTGGGCGCCAGCCCGCGCGGTTCCTTGGGGCTTTTTCGTGCCGCGCAAGCCCTGGCGGCCGTTACGGGCCAGAAGGTGGTGACCGTTGACCACGTGCGGGCCATTGCCGAGCCGACCTTGGCCCACCGCCTGTTGCTGAGGCGGGAGGCCTTGAAAGATTATCCGGGGGCCGCGGCGGTGGTTCGGGAAATCAGTGCGAAGCTGGGATGAGGTGGTTGGGCAGTTGGTGCCAGATCAACACGAAGGCCCGGGCGAAATCGCCGGGTTTGTCCAAGACCCACTGGGTCACGTGGTCGGGCGGGTACCAGGCGCCGGTTTCGATTTCTTCCGGTTGCAGCGTGAACGGGCCTTCGTGCTGGCAATGGTAGATCCAGCAGAACTCCCACCCCGTCTCCCGGCAGGCGTCAAGTTTGAACCAACGGCGCGGCGGTTGCGGCGGGGCCACCCCGATTTCCTCGCGCAACTCGCGCACGGCACAGGCGTCATAATCTTCGCCCGTGTCCACGTGGCCGGAGGCGGATGAATCCCACTTGCCTTTGGCGGTATCCTTGAGGAGCGATCGCTTTTGGAGAAAGACCTCGCCGCGCCGGTTGAAGACCAGCACATGCACCGCGCGATGCCACAAGCCGCGCGCATGGACTTCGCGGCGCGGCGCCTGGCCGATGACCTTATCCCGCGCGTTGACCACATCGAAAATTTCTTCCGTCATAAACGCGCTTATTGTGGAATCCGCGCGTGGCAAAGCAAGCCCGGGTGTGTAAAATGGTGGCCGCTTTGACTCCGGCCGAAACATTTTCCAGCCTGTTGCGCGGCGGGGCGCCCTGGCTGGCGCTCGCGCCCATGCAGGACGTGACCACGCTCGACTTCATGCGCGTCATTGCGCGTTATGGCGGGCCGGAGGTCTATTGGACGGAGTACTTCCGCGTGCACGGCGATTCGCGTCCGGAAAAGTGGATTCTCGATTCCATTACCAAGAATCCCACCGGCCGGCCGGTCGTGGCCCAGTTAATCGGCAACGACATTCCCGCCCTGGTGCGCACCGCGAAACTGCTGCAACAGTATCCCGTGGCCGCCATTGATCTGAATCTCGGCTGTCCGGCGCCCATTGTTTATCGCAAGTGCGCCGGCGGGGGCCTGCTCCGCGAGCCGGCCATGATTGACGCCATTCTCGGCGCGCTGCGGGACGCCGTGTCGGTGCCCTTCACGGTCAAGACGCGCGTGGGTTTTGCGGGGGTCGAGGAATTCGAGCCGTTGCTGGCCTTGTTTGCCCGACATCCGATTGATTTGCTCACCGTGCATGGGCGGACCGTGGCGCAGATGTACCGGCCCGGCGTGCGGTACGATCTGATCGCCCAAGCGGCACGCGTCCTGAAGTGCCCCGTGCTGGTGAATGGCAATGTGCATGATGCGGCGCAAGCCAGGCGATTGCTGGCCGATACCGGCGCTTGCGGCCTGATGATCGGCCGGGGCGCGATCCGCAACCCCTGGCTGTTCGAGCAAATCCGGGCCGGGTTGCGCAACGAACCTTTTGCGCTGCCGTCCGGGCACCAGGTTTTGGACTACATCCGGCAGTTGTGGGACCATGAAATCACGCCGGGAGTCCGGGAATCGGCGCAGGTGCAGCGGATGAAGAAATTCATGAATTTCATTGGCCAAGGCATCGGTTCCGCCTTCCTATTTGACATCCGGCGGGTGGCGACCACGGCCGATTTCTGGCGCGTTTGCGAACGAGTCCTGGCCCATGACGAACCCATGGCCTTGGTGCCGGCGGAGAACGCCGAAGCCGGGCGGGACGAGCTCTAAGCAAAGATGGCCAGGCGGCCTGATTTCGGCTTTCATGTGGGTCCGTGAAAACCACCCTATTCATCACCGGCACTGACACTGGCGTCGGCAAGACGGTGCTGACGGCTTTGCTGGCGGCATTTTTCCGTGCCCGAGGCGTGCGCCTTGCCGTGCTTAAGCCGATTTGTTCCGGCGGCCGCCAGGATGCCCGCCGCCTGCACGCGGTGCTGGGGGGCGCCCTGACGCTCGATGAAATCAATCCCTGGCATTTCCGCGCCCCCGTGGCGCCGGTGCTGGCGGCGCAGCGAGAGCGGAAGGTCCTGCGGTTGAGGCCGGTGCTGGAGCATATCCTTTGGGTGCGGCGCCGTTTTGAGGTGACCTTGGTGGAAGGCGCGGGGGGTGTCTTGAGCCCGCTCGGAGTGGATTTCAATTCGCGGGACCTGATTCGCAGCTTGGGGGCGGTACCGATCATCGTGGCGCCAAACCGGTTGGGGGTGGTGAACCAGTTGTTGTTGACGGTGGAAGCCCTGCCGGCGGGTTGGCGGGCCAAGGCGCAGGTGGTCTTGATGATGCCGCCAAAGCCGGATACCGCCACCGCGACTAATCGGGGGCTGTTGAAACAACTGGGGATTCGAAACGTCTGGCAGGTGCCGTGGCTTGGTGCGGCTTACCGGGCTGGCCAAGTCGTGCAGACCCCACGGGTCAGTCGGGCCTTGAGCGCTTTGGCAGAATCCGTGGCGGTGGTTTTTCGGGACTGTGATGCTAAAAAATAACCCGGCTGGGAAGGAATTGGTATTGCCGCCGGTTCGTTGGATGGCGTAAATTTAGCAATATCGATACGAAACAGTGATCCGACTCCAATTGCAATAAATGGCCAACGTCAATCCATCCGTCATTCTCCGGTCCCTGATCATCTACGCGGTGGTGGTACCGCTGGCCATTATCGTGGGCTACATGCTCACCAGCCCGCAGGATTATCAGACCATCGGACTCCTCGCGGTGCTGACGGGGGTGCTCGTTTTTCCGTTGCTGATGAAATGGCATTATCCGCTGCTGATTTTCAGTTGCAATTTCGCGGGTGTGGTTTTTTTCCTGCCCGGGCACCCGACCATGTTCCTGGCGATGGTGGCCACGAGTTTGACGATTTCCGTGGTGGAACGAATCCTGACCCGAACACAGCGTTTTCTGCCGGCGGGCGGAGTGGGTTGGCCGTTATTGGCGCTGTTGTGCGTGGTCTGGACGACGGCCAAGCTGACCGGCGGCTTTGGCCTTAAGTCCATGGGGGGAGACGTTTATGGCGGCAAGAAATATGTGTTTCTGATCGTGGGCATCTGTAGCTTCTTTGCCTTTATTGCGCGCCCCATACCGCGCAAACAACTGAATCAATATCTGACCCTCTACTTCATGAGCGGCGTTTTCGTCCTGATCTCAGATCTGTATCCGCTGGTTCCCTCCTGGTTGCACTTCATCTATCTGGTGATTTCACCGGCCTATTACGCCATGAATTCCAATGGTGATCCGATGGAAATGGGCGTGACACGCCTATCCGGGGTCGCCGGCGCGGCGGGGACGGTGTTTTTTTGGATGCTGGCCCGGCACGGGTTCCGGGACACCTTTATGAGCTCGAAGCTGTGGCGGCCGCTAGTGATGTTTGCGATGGTGCCGCTGATCATGCTGGGTGGTTTTCGTTCCGCCATCATTGGGCTGATCATCATGGTGGGGCTGATTTTTTTCCTGGAAAAAATCCATCGCACGGGCGTGATGTTGGTGGTGCTGATGGCGGGACTGGGCGGAGCGGTGGCGTTGGTGCCGCTGGCACCGCACCTGCCCTTTACCTTGCAACGGTCACTGGCGTTTCTGCCGCTGGACATTTCGCCCGAGGCGCGGTTGGACGCGCAGGGTTCCACCGAATGGCGGTTGGAAATGTGGCAGGCATTGTTGCCGCAAGTGCCAAAGTACCTGTTGCTGGGGAAGGGTTTTGCCCTCAGCCGCGAAGTCTTTGAAGATTCCATTAGCGCCAACGCCACTTTTCATCAAGTCATTGACGCCTCGCAAGACCCGCTGGCGCTGGCCGGCGATTTCCACAGCGGTCCGCTCTCGGTGATCATACCCTTTGGCATTTGGGGGGTGTTGGCGTGGCTGTGGTATTGGGTCGTGGGATATCGGGTGGTTTGGCGCAACTTCAAATATGGCGATCCGGAGCTCCGCCACATCAATGTCTTTCTCTATGCCTCGTTTATCTCCAAATGTTTCGGATTTTTGTTCATCTTCGGCGACATGGTGTCGGATGTGGGCGGCTTTGCCACGCTCATTGGCTTGAGTATCGCCTTCAACCACGGAATCATGGGGCCCCGCCAGGCTCCCAAGGTCAATCCGGCGTTCGCCCCGCGGGCTTTGCCGTTCACGGCGCAACCGGCGTGGCCGCGTTAGCCCTCAACCGATGGCATCCAGGGCGTCCGCGTGAAACCCCGACTACTCATCCTCGAACTTTGGGGGTTGGGCGATTTGGTGATCGCCACGCCGTTTATCCGGGCGGCCGCCGAAAGGTTTGCGGTGACGCTGCTGGCTAAACCCTACGCGGCGGAAATCCGGTCGCGGCTCTGGCCCGCCGTCGAAGTGATTCCGTTTACGGCCCCATGGACCGCGTTCCGCTTTGTCTCCAAATACCGGGTGTGGCGCTGGCCGTGGTTGAAAATGCTCCGTTTGCAGCGTGAATTGCAGGCCCGGAATTTCGACTGCGGCGTCTCGGCCCGGTGGGATCCGCGTGACCATTTCCTGCTCAAGGCCGTCGGCGCGCGCGAACGCATCGGTTTCCCGCGCTTGAAAAGCGACCGCTACCTGACCCATCCGCTGGTGCGGCCGGACCCGGCTGCCCACCGGAGCGAAAACTGGCGCGTCGCCGCTTCCGCTTTGGATATGACCCTGCCGCCAAGGGCCGAATCTTTTAGTTTGGCTCGGAGATCGTCCCAAGTGATCTTGATTCACACTGGCGCGCGATTGCCGTTGCGAGTCTGGCCGCTGAAGAACTTTCAGGCGATTGTCGGTCGCATGCGCCGTTTGAACTACCGTGTGCAAATCGCCTGTGACGAGGACCAGATTGAATGGTGGCGTGGCCAGGGCGAGGAGGTGCTGTGTCCGAGAAGTGTCACCGAATTGCTCGCCTGCTTGGACGGGGCGGGGATCTTCGTTGGCAATGATTCCGGACCAGGTCATCTGGCGGCCAGTTGCGGTTTGCCCACTTTCACGTTGTTTGGTCCGCAGTTGCACGAATGGTTCGCGCCGATGCATCCGGCGGCGGAGTGTTTGGAGGGCAAGCCTTGCCCCTACAAACCCTGCTCGGATTATTGCCGGTATCCGACGCCTTACTGCTTATGGGAGGTCGGCCCGGAGGAAGCGTGGGTGCGAATTCGGGCTTTCATCAGCCGCCATTTGGCGGTGTCGGCGGCGGTCGGCTGAAGGCGGTTGGGGTTTTTGTCCCCGGCGGTCGGTGGCGCCGCCGCGGCACGGTCAGAGCCGGTTCCACCACACGGCGGTAGGCTTGGGGACTTCAACGGTCACGCGGTGCGCGGGACTTTGCTTGGTGTAGATGGCATAGCGGGTGGGCTGGAGCTGAAAGTGGCCGGCCCGCAGACGGCGCCATCGGTGATGCAGGATCCACCATGGCTTGAGCAGCCGCAGCCACGCCGGCATCATTTTCGCCGTCGCCGCTTTTTCCCGGATCGCGTTGGGCTTGAGATTCATGTTTTCCCCGGTATCGGCAAACACGGAGGTGAACGTCTCGCAGACGGCCATCGGCACCCGTTGCTTCATCAGCGCCAGGACCCAATGAAAATCGCCGAGATCGCGCCATTGGGTGTCGAAATAGAGGCCGCGTTCATGAATGACCTTGCGCCGGATAAAGATGCCGCTGGTCAGCAGGGGAAAGCGGTACCAGACGTGGTAGGGACTGGGCACCAGCGAATGCCGGTGGCAAAGATAACGGCCGTCGCCGTCGGTCACAATGCTCCCGGCCAGCGCCACTTCCACTTCCGGGCGGGCGTTGAAGAAAGTTTCCACCGCGGCCAGCGCGCCGGGCAGGTACTGCTCATCGCAATTCAAATACGCCAGGACATCCCCCGTGGCGCGGCGATAGCCCCGGTTCACGGCGTCGTACATGCCGCCGTCCTTTTCCACGAACGCTTTGACGCGTGGATCCTGCGGCAGCCAGTCCAGCGTGCCATCATCCGAGCAGGAGTCCTGCACCAAGTGTTCGAAGTGCGCGCCTTGCTGGTCGGCCACCGAGGCGATGCACAGCTTGAGCCACGCGGAACTACGGAAGCTGGGGGTGATGATCGAAAATTTCATGAGCTACGACCCGCACGCATTGACATTGGCACAGCATATCTGATTAAAACGGCTTTAAAGTGTTCAAACTAAAGTGGTCTGTCAAACCTTACCGCCTTGCAAATAAAGATTGTCAGAAACGCCGGCTCTGCTATGCTGACGTTCCTTTTTTCGGTGCGGAGACCGTGCCGGGAAGGGATAACGGCCTCAATTCTGCCTTCACGTGAGGGCAGGCGGCCACAACAACATCCAATCCAATCCCGTGTTCCGCGGGATGCCCTGGTTGATCCGGGGTTCGAACCAAAGGAAAATTGTGAGTACTATCGGCGTAAAAGAATTGCTGGAAGCAGGCGTCCATTTTGGACATCAGACGAAGCGTTGGAATCCCAAGATGAAACCGTTCATCTTTGATGCGCGCAACGGGATCCATATCATTGATTTGAGCAAGACCGAGGCGCAGCTGGAAGCGGCCTTGAATTATCTAGCCGGCGCCGTGCGCAAAGGCGGCCGGATTTTATTTGTGGGCACCAAGAAGCAGGCCCAGCAGTGCATCAAAGAAACCGCCAAGGAAACCGGCCAAATGTTCGTGGTGGAACGCTGGCTGGGCGGCACCCTCACCAATTTCACCACGGTCAAAACTTCCATCAAACGCTTGAAGGAAATCGAGAAGTGGGAAACGGATGGCACGCTGGCCAGCTATGTCAAGCAGGAGCAAGCGGCCATTCGCCGTGAAGGCGCCCGGCTGCATAAGTATTTCGACGGCATCCGCGATCTGGATAAGATGCCCGCCGCGCTGTTCGTGGTGGACGTCAAACGCGAGCATAATGCCGTGGCGGAAGCCAAGAAGCTGGGCGTGCCCGTGGTGGCGCTGGTGGATACCAATAGTGATCCCGATGACGCGGATTATCCGATCGCCGCGAATGATGACGCCATTCGCTCGGTGCGCCTGATCCTCCAAGCCGTGTCGCAGGCGATCACCCAGGCCCGCGCGGAATTCGAGTCCAAGAAATCCCGCCGGGTGAACGAAGAAGCCGCGCCCGCCACGCCCGCCGCGCCGGTGGTCACCGAGGCGGCGGCGGCTCCGGCTGCGGCTGCGGTTCCAGTGCCTGCGGCGGCCTAAGCGGAATTGATTGGGTGGAATGATGGCGCTGGCAAGCCTGTCATTTCGTCATGAATGATTAAACATACAGAAACCGACTTTTTATGGCTGAAATTACCGCAACAAACGTGGCCAAGCTCCGCGAAATGACGGGCGTTGGCATGATGGAATGCAAGAGGGCGCTCGTGGAGGCCAAGGGCGAGATGGAAGCCGCCGTGGATCTGCTGCGCAAATCCGGGGCGGCCAGCGCCGCCAAAAAGGCCACGCGCGAGGCGCGCGAGGGCGTGATCGCCCAATTTATTGCCCCCGGCGGCCAATCGGGCGTGCTGGTGGAAATCAACTGTGAAACCGATTTCGTGGCGCGCAACGAGGCGTTTCGCGCGTTCGCGGATGAAATCGCCCGGAAAATCGCCGCCAACTCGCAAGCCAACTTGGAAGCCGAGCGCGAGGCGGCGGTGGGCAAGATGGGCGAGAATATCAAAATTGCGCGCAACGCGCGGCTGGAAGTCTCGGGCAACGGCTTGGTGGCGGCATACATTCACACGGGCGCCAAGGTTGGCGTGCTGGTGGAAGTGGGCGCGGGCGAAGCCGAAACCGTGGCCAGGGACGAGTTCAAGCAATTGGTCAAGGACATCACGCTGCAAATTGCCGCGGGTTTTCCCCACGCGGTTTCCCGCGAGCAGGTGCCGGCGGAGGTCGTTGCCAAGGAGCGCGACATTGCCGCGCAGTCCGATCGCCTGAAGGGCAAGCCCGCCGCCGCCATGGAAAAAATTCTGGCCGGGGTGCTGGACAAATTCTACCAGACTTACTGCCTGGTGGATCAAGGCTTTGTGAAGCGCAATTCCGAGGTCAGCGTCAAGGAACACGTGGCGCAGATCGCCAAGCAACTGGGCGATGAAATCACCATCCGCCGTTTTGTCCGTTTCCAGGTGGGCGAAGTGGTGGCCTGATATTCCCGACAACAACTTCCGAGACGTCCGGCAACGGGCGTCTTTTTTTTGGTGCGCCCGGCAGGGCGCCCTGACCCGATATTTCCCAGCAGGTTTGCCACATGCAAACAAGACCTGCGATACAGCCGATTTGGAAATCGGCGGCACGGGGTTGGCCAGCTCAGGGCGTCCGCTTCGCTGGCGAAAAATGGGGTGGGTGGATAAAAAACTGCAATCTCCCGCGCGCCCCGCTCTGTCTAAAAAAAATCATTCCACGCAAAACCACTGTGAAATCAGTGGAATATGCGTTTCTTAAAATCCTTTCCATGGTTGGCACCGTCGTTGCTTAAGGCCAAGGAGCGTGCCAATTACAGCCGAGAGGCTGGATTCTATCTGCCCGCGGGCGCGGGTTGGAAGCAGCTTGCGCCAGTAGCGCATGATTGGCCGAAGGCTGTTCAACATAAATAAACCATGAAAAAAATTGAAGCGATCATCAAACCGTTCAAACTCGAAGAGGTCAAGGATGCCTTGAGTGAAATCGGCATCGAAGGCATGACCGTCAGCGAAGTCAAGGGCTTCGGCCGGCAAAAGGGCCACACGGAAATCTACCGCGGCAGTGAATACACCGTGGATTTTCTGCCAAAAATCAAAATTGAAATTGTCGTGGCCGATGGCCAGAAAGACGCCGCCGTGGCCGCCATCATCAAGGCGGCCAAGACCGGCAAGATCGGCGATGGCAAGGTGTTTGTGACCCATATCGAGGACGCCATTCGCATTCGCACGGAAGAGAAAGGGGATTCGGCGGTCTAATTCAAACAATAAAAACCTCACTTGAAACAAAAAATGAAAAAATACTTACTGACACTAGGATTGATTGCCGCCGCCGCGCTGGGGGTGAATTCGCTCCGCGCCGACACCACCAATGCGCCCGCCGCGGCGCCGGCCGCCGCAGCCACCAACGCACCCGCCGCCGCCGCGGCGCCGACGCCGGCGTCCACCAACTCGCCCTCGGTGGAGCAGCGCTTGGAAGCCGTCGAGGCGTATTTCCAAAACGGCAACCCGGTGACGCCGTTTCAGGACACCAACGGCAACTGGACGGTGAACTTCGCGCTGGGGCCCTCGATCATCAACACCAACCTGGCGAACAGCACCGGGAGTTTTGTCTCCTATCCCGGCGCCGGTCATAACGCGTGGCTGCTCACCAGCACGGCGCTGGTGCTGTTCATGACCCTGCCGGGCCTGGCGCTGTTTTACGGCGGCATGGTGCGCAAGAAGAACGTCTTGTCGGTGCTCGCGCAATGCTTCCTCATTACCGGCTTGGTGACCATCCTCTGGGTGTTCGTCGGCTATGGCATGATCTTCGGCGGTTCGGGCACCGGCTCGGATGCGCCCAGCCGCCTGGCCGCGATGGCCAAGGAGGACGTCGTTTCCGGCTGGGTGGGCAGCCCGATGATCTGCTGGATGATGAAGAACGTGACCTCGGCGCCCAACGGCAACTATTCCTACTGGGTCTCCGAAAACGTGGTGGCCATGTTCCAATTGATGTTCGCCATCATCACCCCGGCGCTGATTCTGGGTTCGATCGCCGAACGCATGAAATTCAAGGCCATTCTGGTGTTCATGACCTTGTGGATGTTTGTGGTGTATTTCACCCAAGGCCACGCGGTGTGGGGCATTAATGGCTACATGAACGGCGTCTGGAACGCGGGCGCCAAGATTCACGCCATGGACTTCGCGGGCGGCACGGTGGTGCATATGACCTCCGGGTACTCGGCCCTCGTGCTCTGCTTGATCCTCGGCAAGCGCAAAGGCTGGGGCAAGGAGAACTTCGCCCCGCACAGCTTGGTGCTCACGTTCATCGGCACCGGTATGCTGTGGGTGGGCTGGTACGGGTTTAACTCGGGCAGCGCGCTGGCCGGCGACATCATTGCGGCCAACGCCTTCACCACCACGACGATCGCCACGGCGGTGGCGTCCTTCGTGTGGCCGATGTGGGAGTGGATTGTGCGCGGCAAACCCAGTGTCTTGGGCTTCTGCTCCGGCGCCGTGGCGGGCTTGGTGGTGATTACGCCGGCGTGCGGCTACGTGACCCCGCAAGGTTCGCTCTGGATCGGTCTGGCGGCCGGCACCATTTGCTGGTTCATGTGCTTCAAGGTCAAGTCCTGGTTTGGCTATGACGACGCGCTGGACACCTTCGGCGTGCACGCCATCGGCGGAACCACGGGCGCCATCATGACCGGCATGTTGGCCCGCAATTCCGTGAATCCGAATTTCGCCACCAATATGAGCAAGTACGTCACCGACTCGGTGTTCCAACCGCTCGTGATGGAACAAGTCAAGGCGGTGATCATAACGATCATTCTGAGCGTGGTGGGCACGGTGGTGATCGCTTACATCACCAAGCTGCTGGTCGGCCTGCGGCCCACGGAAGAGGTCGAAGTCACTGGTCTCGACGAGTCGGAGCACGGCGAATTGGGCTATCACGAGGCGACCTGATTCTGAGCTTCTCGCAGACGGCGGGCGACGAAAGTCGCCCGCCGTTTTTTTGGTGCGCCCGGCAGGGCGCGCTGACTAGTCGGTTAAAGTCCGATGCACACCCGGCAAGGGGAAGTGCTAGCCGAACAGCAAGGGTGTTCACCGCGAGGTGGAATCTGAAGGAAGCTGTAA
>Ga0316217_10002804_pt1 | contig 20651 bp, 25 predicted proteins | sample 1anoAmetaG_FD_203633 | JGI IMG/M metagenome (GOLD analysis project Ga0316217, IMG submission 203633) | Freshwater microbial communities from Trout Bog Lake, Wisconsin, USA - 1anoA | ecosystem: Environmental > Aquatic > Freshwater > Lake > Hypolimnion/Profundal zone | place: USA: Wisconsin...
ATTTTATTTTTGTGAGGATTGCTGAATAGGGTTAACTCTATCACAAAGAAAAATATCTCTTCAAAGTTTAAGAATACCATAGCGAATTTTTCACAATATACTAGGAAAAGGACTCCCAAGAGCCTAAAAATGGAATTAGCTTTAAATAACTCGGTATTAAGTGATTTTCTGACCCAAAAAGCGTAATATAAGCAATATGCGACGAATAAACCAAAAGCAAACAGCACACTAAACGCATATGAAAAGTTGTCTGAGGAGATATCGTTGATTTATGTGCTGAGCAGACAAATAAGTGAACCAAAGATGAGAATGACTGACCATAGTACAATCAGATTTTATTGTAATAGCTTATATTTGACTTTTCTCTATTCTTGGCATAAGCTAGTAAGATAGAAAATGAAAAGAGCAAGCTGAAGAAGGATGATTACTTGAAAGATGCTACCAAAGTTGAGCACAAGGTTTTGAGATCCAATAGCGAATGAGATTGAATCAATCGAGGCCTGGCTATATGAACTGGGAAAAATGTAAGAAAAACCATTGGGTATGAAGGAAAGTTCATAATGGCTAAAACCATAGATGAAGTTATAGAAGTCGAGTTCGAATGGGAATGGGCGAATGCGACTTAGTCCATATATTTGAATGAGTTGGACTAATGCCATACAGTCATTATTAATATTTACGTCTGAGGCCGCAAACAAAGAGAGTAAGAGGAGCAAGAAGCTGAGTAGAATGAAGCTGATCCCTTGGGCTTGGATAAGGTTGGTTTGAGAAAATGTTTGAATGTAAGAAGATAAGAAGGTGGGGTTGGTGAGTGATACTTCATTGGTTAGTTGGTTGTAGGCACTTCCATTGGCTGAAATGAGTGCTCCTGCACTGAAAGTGATCGAAATGGTGCTTGATGAAGGGTCAGCTGCTTCGTAATTTGTGACTATTGTTATTGAGTTTGCATCTGGACTGATTGAAAGGCTCTCAACGACTAGTGGTATCACTGACAAGAGGAGCCTGCTTTTTCCTATCACGAGGTTGACTGAGAGACCAGAGACTAATGAAGCAGGAGTACATTTCGAACTTATTCCTTTGTCTAAATCAAGTTTATGCTAGTAGTTTTTGCCCCCATTAACCACCTTAGTAGCCACTGCAAAGCCCAAAGTTTGTTGACATGAAGAATTGCTAGAAGAACATTAGACACAAGTTGAGATATCCCCGATTACTCCCACATAGCCACTGGGGCATGTAGATATACATTTGCCGTTATATGAGAAATGCTGGCATTTATAGCAAAGGAAATCTGTGCTGTTGCCAGTTCCACCATTCGGGCAGACTGTGACACAGGAGTTTGTCGTACTATCGAAGAAGTAAACCACGCCTTGGTATGATGTGCAAGAAGAACAGTAACTTGAAGTTTAGGTGCAGGAGACACATCCGCTTTGGCAGGTATCACACTTATTGTCTGCTGAATTTGCGAAATAGCCCAAAGGGCAACTAGTTAAGCATGCATCTTGAGTTGGTTGCTTGAAGTAGGTTGTAGTCTAGCCTAATGAAGAGACTATGTTCGTACATGAAGTGCAGTTCTGGCTCGTGGGGCCATAGCAGGTCAGACATTCGGAAGAACATGCGGAACAGACATAACTCATGGCAACGGTGTCTAAATTGGGATTGTTGTAAAATGACTGAGGACAGACAGAAAGGCACTGAGAAGCAGCTGCGTAAAGATAATAGCTTGAAACGCAAGATTGACAATTGGTTGAAGAGTTCTTGCACTGGGTACATGAATTATCGCAGTTGCTGCAGGTATTAGGTACGGAGGGGTTGAAGTATTGCTGGAGATTGCAGCTATTTTGGCAGACGTTATAGTTGGCATCTTTGTAGTAGACGGCAGTGGTAGTGTTTCCGCAGGCTGAGCAATTGGTGGCTGACCCAGAGCACCTGGTACACGAGAAAGAGCATTTGGAACACAATCTATTGGTTGTGTTTGCATCATTTGCGAAGTAGTCGTTCGGACAGGTTTCCACACAAGTGTAGTTGAAGAAGTAGACTGGGGTCAGAAGATTAACGAGGGCGCAGCTTGTGCAGTTTGTGCTACTTGTATCGCAGGTGTTGCAGAGGGCACTACACATCAGACATGAGTGGTTGCTTGCTACGAGATATTGACTCGAGGGGCAGCTCATTACGCATTGGGTAGTTCCATATGATAGATAGTATGAGCCTTTGCAGGACTGGCAGGATTGAAGCCCCGCTGCAGTACAAGTTGCACAGCCTGTTGCGCATGGCTAGCAGGATAAGGTTATGATTTTTCCGTAGTAGCCTGCGACACAGGTCGGCAGGCATACGCCGTTGAAGTAATAGCTGCCGGTTTGGCAGTTGACGCAATTGCTGCTGCTGTTGATGCATGTCAGGCAAGTTGAGCTGCATAGTTGGCAGTAGTTGGGCACATTTGAATCAATGTATTGGCCATCAATGCAGACATTGGAACAGGTACTCGTCCCTGAGATGAGGTAGTAGATTGTAATACTGCCATTACGACTCGTTATATTATTGCATCGACTGCACTGTGTGCTTAGGGCGCCCCAGCAAGTAAGGCAGGAAGAGTCGCATCTGACGCATACGCTAGTGTTGAGGAAGGAGCTGACAGGGCACACGTAGTTACAAGTCGCGGAAGGAGTGAGGAACATTTGTCCGTTTGTTGAGTTGGGACAACTTATACAAGTTGTACTTGAATTAACACAAGTCCGGCAGTTATCATCGCATTTCTGGCAAATCCTTGGGTTGCTTCTGTCCCAGAACACAAAATACCCATCATTGCAACCCAACGTGCACTAAGTGGAGCTATCAGGAGCAAAGATGTAGCCTGCCGGTTAGTTGCAGGAGATGCAGGCAGTAGATGAGCTGGGTGCTGAACAGCTCAAACAGGCAACATCGCATTCGTCGCAAATATAAGTGAAGGCGGCTTCGTAATAGTTCTTAGGGCATGTGTAGCCGCAGGTGTTGGTGGCTTGGTCTAAGTACATCTGAGTAGTCACGACTCCACAGCTCAAGCAGTTGTTGCTTAGAGGGCCATTGCAAGTAAGGCAGTTAGTATCGCAGGGTAAGCATTAGCTGGTCGCGATATCAGGGTATAAGTTCGAAGGACAGGCTAGTTAGCAGGTGAAACTCGGCGTCAGAAATAATTGCCCAGTAGGTGACATAGTGCAACTCGTGCATCCCATGGTAGAAGATGCCACATTGCACGTATAGCAACTTGTATCACAAAGATTACATTGTCGGTCGGTTGTTGGAACAAGAGACTAGTAGTAATTCACTGAGCAAATCGTGGTGCAGATTTTGGCGGTACTGTCCCAGTAATACAGCCCAAAAACAGCATCTGTTGCGCATAGGGTGCAGGTGATATTGGAGGTGCAGCTGGCACAGTTGGCCGGACATAGGGCGACAACAACCGCAGCATCATAAAGGATGATATATTGGCAGGCACCTCCCACGCCGTCTCCAACATTGGTCAGTGTGATGATGTCAGAGCTGCTGGTGTGAGAAGATATGGTCTTATTGACGACTTGGGTGGTGGGGGACATAATGCGGGTGAATGAGATGGCCTGCGAGGCGATATTTACGGTATTGTTCGGGCATATGATAGTTGGGTTGTAGACTGAACTCAGTGATAGTGAGAATCGCACATCGAGTTTGAAGTGGGGCGGGAGGTTATTGAGGTTGATTTTGAAGTTGTTACTACTACCCGTTTAATATATAAAAAGCCCTGTAGTTGAAACAAGCTGGCTTAGCGACGAATAGTTGTTTCCATTGAACTGCAGCGAAGTGACATAGGTTGTAGAGTTGAAGGCGATTGAGCTATTGATCTTGGTCAGAACAGCCTTGCCAGGGTTGACTTCACATGCATTATCCAGAGTGTTCAGGAAGAGGAAATCGGCGCAGATGTTGCAGGTGGGGGTTGGGATAGTGCTTTGGCACTTTGCGTCTAGGCAGGTTGAGTCGCAGGGGTATGAGACGATGGAGACGAAGGTGAGGATAAAGCTGAGTATTATATGCATTATTTATAATGTCGGATGAACAATAGTAATGCTACTTCTGATCAGACTTGTGAAAACAACGATTGATGTGGAAGAGACGAAGCAGATTGTGTCTGAGAACTTTTTGGTGTATTCCATGTCGAATATTTTGGTTAATGATAAGCTAATTCTTGATGGGCTGCATCATCTAAATCATCGCATACTTTAAACCATCTTAAAAGTTATTCTGCTCGGGCATACTTTCTTGCCGTTGCAAACATTTATTGTTATGTTTATCTTCACTTTGTTTTGTTTTTAGACGTTTCTCGATTTATTGTGTTTGGTGTTGGGTTTCATCATATTCTTTATTTTAGGTTTTTCGCTTGGAGATTCGAATGGTTATCTGTGTTATCTAAAATTTGGATAGGCTTTGCCGTTATCGTAGTTGGGTTTTTCTAAAAAATGGGATCTGTGAGATTACTTTCAATGGAATTTGAGGCATTTTAAGATTATTTTCATCAAAATGTAGAGCCTATGCCTGTGCCATCAGCCACTTTCTTGCCAACTTATATTGACAAAACGGGATAAAAATGTTTCGAAAAGTGCGTTACAAACGTTGTTGCAAATTTCAATACCCAACGCCAGAGAGGGCCTCTTTAAATTTAAGCCTTGCCAAGAATCATAATAAAAATAAATAACATTATCTAATTAAAATGAAACAGTTCCAAACATTCATGTCGTATTCTTCCCAAATCTTCACTAAAAGATTCGTACTCATGATTTGAGCACCCTAGGAGTGAGCTTGAAATCACTTTTTCCAGGTTTTCTCACTATTTTCGTGATATTATTAATTGATTTTGAGTTGAAATCGAATGGGCTGCGGCTAACCAAACTCTATTCATAACGCTGCGCTGACCAAATTGGGCACAAGCTAATCCGTGGTTAAAGTCCTCACGTTGAATTACTGCGGCGTCCTCAAATCCCCCTACGAATTCTACTCCGGATCTTTTCTCACCCTACTCAATGTTCTCAGCTAAACCTTCAAACAACTATTGCCCAGATATGCCCAAGCTAATGAGAAGGGGGAGTTCGAATGGAGCTTTTCTCAGATTGACAAGAGGGTTGGGGCTTAAAGATATAGTCCTGTTTATAACCTTAAAGTGGGAATCTAGGAGAACAAATTTATGTCGAAAAAACGATTTATTGAGGTCTGGGAGCAGCAATATGCAAAAGCCATTGAAAAGATACACTTCCCTCACACTGAGGCCCAGAAGCTGTAGGCCTTGCAATTCGACTTGCTTACTTTCCACACTCTTCTCCAAAACGTCTACAATATCAAATAAATAGACGAGGCTCTATCCCTCGACCCCAAACTCTACCTTTCGAAATACGGGCCCCTATTCTAACAATCATTTCTCAACGAATAGAAAAAATCTGTAGAACTTGCCTTGAAGATAGGCGCATATGATTTTGATATTTTGTTCCTGCAGTAGACCAGCGAAGGTCTGATCGACAATCTCTCAAAAATCGATAAATTTCATATCTAGGTCAGCAAAGACAGAAACACGCTCATTTTGATCAACAAAATCAAGTTCAGTTCATGGGGGTCAGCCACTGATCTAACCAGCCAACTTCGTTCGGAATAGAGAAATGGGTTGAATTGGAATGGGCATACGAGTGTTGCTTTGGCTGACAAATACATACTGCTAAACTGCCATCTAAGTAGTAAAAAGAAAGTTAATTAGTAGAATATGGATGCGATGAAGTAAAGTCTCAAAATGCTCAAACAGAAGTTTTCTCGCTATGAAATCATCTGTGGAGGAGATGCTAATAACCCTGTGACTCCTTTTAACAGCCAATTTAACATATTTCCCGACTCCGAAAGTCAATACACTTCTCTGAAAAAGCGCAGCTATTTGCAGACGCAGTTCTCCAAAAGTGACAAAGTTGTTAAAGCTGCAAAAGACCACGTGATTTCAACACTACGCGTGCTAAGAGGATAGATAGTCACAATTTAGGGTAATGAAACCTCAGAGGCCACCTTTTTGCCATCGAACTAGCATCCCTACGACCACTTCTTGGTTAAGGTGGAACTTCTCAAAAAAGAAATCTCATGATTTTCATTCATCTACCTATTTCCATTCCGGCAATACTAACAGCAAGAGGTGGACACAAATTTCGTGAGTTATGGAATTTTGTTTTGAAGAAACAAACAGATTGTCTGAATAGTTTAGCTCTGTAAACTTATTTAAATTTTATAGCTTATAGAAATTAGAAAATGGGAAATACTTTGTAAAATGGCAGCGAAATAAAACAGAATACTCAGAGGAGGCAGCCCAAAATATTCATTGAGACTACCAAAAAGTAACAGATCTGCAAAGAGACCTCCTAGGAGTACAAAGTTAGCAACCAAGAATGCCAAATAAAACGTAACCACAGTTTGAACAACAGTATTGATAAAAGTCATTCATTCTCTAAGCAAAAGAAGTTTCTATCACTTTCGAAGGCTATAAGCACCCAAAATACTTTTTTGGCTGACTCCAAATGTAAAAAAGGCATCGTCATTACTGCCCATTAAGAGGTCCCCGTAAAAAGTCATCTGGAGAGATTTATAAAATTTGATAGCGACCACACCCAACCAAAAAGCAACCAAACTATCAAAAAAATGGCTATCAAGCCGAGAGATCTCCCGAGGTATTCTTCACATAAAAGTATCCTAACATCTGCTTCCCCCAATCATATTCCCCAGCAACCCGCTAAAAACTAAAGCAGGCCTTCTGTAAGCCACATCAGGCCTATTTCTAACCTTAACCAACCGAACATTAGAATCAACTATGTCGAACCAGCCCAAATAACCATTAAGCCTACTAATGTCATAAAATCAAGCGTTGTGATACCATTTGGGAATAAGTATAATGCATCTAATAGCACTTTAAGCTGGCACCCTAATCAGATAGGTGACAACAATGCAAAGAAATTGAAGAAGGTAGCACTGAGCAGAAGCCAAGTACAGCAAGATTAGCCCTCATCATTAAAGAGTTTGGAAATAGAGAATCAGCAAACCAAAAGGAGGGACTATAAGATTGACAATTAGGAGTAGGAAAGCAAGGTAAATGTATGCTCAGCTTCAACTATAAAAAGACTATAGGACAAATAAAACCGCGCAATACTGACTGACCCAAACCTATTCTCTTAAATCAAAGCTAATCAGGATTTAGAGCATTTTAAAGAATCCGAAAGCAAATATGCAGTTGCCTACGAATAAAACGGTTCAATCGTCTAGCGCTCCATCAACCTATAGCATCTAAATTGGGCCTCTCCAATAACCAAACAGAAATACTCAGTGGGTTTTTGGAGGTAGAGTGAAAACGAGACATTGTAAGACAAAGTCGAGCGAGAGGTCCAATCAAAGGCGATGATTGAGTAGAGAGAGGGATAGTCGAAAGTGTTGATAGAGTAGCCTTTCAGGTTCCAGACTGCCACTGATATTTCTATTGAAGAAAGATCCGACAACACTTCGTTTGTCCCCATTCCTAACCATTTTAGGAGGCAGCTGGAGGAGGGAGTTCATATTGAGCCAGATTAAATTTTGTCGTATTGCAAGCCGAAAATAAACGAAAAAGTGTTGGCAGATTTATTGAGGCTGCCCCTAAAGCAGTGATATCTTATTTTGGTTAATTTAGCTGAGCTGCAGCTATAATATGAATGAAACTCTGCGGGGTGTAATATCTCATCTTTGACCATCGCCAAACAAACTACATTATAATTGACTAACCCAAACGAAGTAAGGGGTCGATTGCTCGGACTCCTTTTAGCCCAAAATGGGAATAAAGTGATTTGTTCGATATTTCTGTTCTAACAGCTGACTATACTTCGATCATAGCTATGCTGCAGATTTAGAAGTCTATACTATAATGAGTGTGTACAATTCGACTAACAGCTAACACAGAGTGAACTTTAAAGTTGTGATTGTGGGAGAAAGAGGCGTGGGCAAAACCTCCCTCGCCCTGCGCTACGTCAAAGGTTTATTTAATTTGTGCTATGCGGTTACGGTTGGCGTCGAGTTTTACTCCAAAAACATCGAGCACGAATAAGACTGCTACTGCCTGCAGCTTTGGGACACGGTACCTTTAGACCTATTCAGGCGGGCCAAGAAAGTTTCAAGTCGCTGGTCAAAGCATTCTACAACCATGCCAGCTGCATCATCCTCGCCTACGCCCATCCCTCCGAAATGGCCAAGAAGATAAGAAGCAGTTTGGACTCCATCGGAGAGTTCGCCTCCAAGGAGGCCTCCATCTTCGTGGTGCGCACCAAGACTGACCTTTGCGAGTTGTACGTCTGTGTCTAGGAAGAAAGGAAGAAGAAAAGCTGTTCTTGGATGAGCTGACGGCCAATGGTGAAATACAGGGCTGGATGCAGGTTTCGGCGAGGGACAACAAAAATATCGACCAAGTAACAAAATTGTGATCCAGGTTTTCGCATTGATCTCTGACCACCTAATTAGCAAATTCAAATCAAATACAGAATTTAGGGAGTTGGTGGAGCCACAGAAAAACAAGGTGTCGATTTGTCTGACCAAGGAATCGGTGTACGAGTCCATGAACACCAGAAACATGAAGAAGAGAAACTGCTGCCAGTGATTACCTACTTTTTGCTATTTTCGCTAACCCCTGTCTTTATTGTATAGAAAATAAAATGATGTTCTATAATTTATAATATGTCGAGGTGGCAAATTCCAAAATATAGGCTAACTTCCGCCCAGAATAACAGCCCGAGACTTGCTCCAAAACTGAAGACGCGGATGGCTCTCCACTATAAAATATCAATATTTGTGTTCGACTTATTATACTTCCAGCCGACTATTCGGTAACTGCGCCCGCAATTAACATGGTTCACCTTAATATCCCACATCCCGAGGACCTCTTGGAAAGGTCACATCCAGCCAGCTTTGCAGAGTCACCGTGTAGTAGTTCAGCAGATTGGTGAGACGATGTCATTCCAGGTTAAACTAGCCGCAAACAGATCATGGTTCTGATTTATTAATCAACGCATCTGCCAAACCGGCTCCAGTCTGCTTCCGGGCTAGACAAAAGAAATGGTTAGATATATTGATTGTTGTCAATGGGTGTTTGACCCATCTTTGACTGCAGATTGTTAGGGTCGTGCTGAATAATTCAATCAGAACTGCGAGTGACCAATCCAATCTCTCCATACTAAACAATATTGATCGTCTAATATGCTACCCAGCCAGAGCACATTCAACTCCATAATCAACTCGAATACCCACCAGCTCAACACAACATGCAACATGGAGTCAATATGGTGCCGGGTTTCATTCACACGCTCTCTTCGCCAAAACGTATTTGTGCCCGCTATGAGTTATTAGGTTGAGTTTGCAATAATGTGGCGATTCGAGAAAAATATAGATTTTATTGTTTGGTCATTCCTGGTTCTGCAGTGGCTGGTGATTGGGCAGCTTGTTCGGCTTTGCTTAAGGTCTTTACTCGCTGGCAGATTGACCGGCGAGGTGCTGGATGTATTTGTCTTATTAAATGCGGGAGGCTAGGAGACTCCTATCTTCTTCGGAGGAAGAATCACCCTAGTCCTGGTCGCGGATCTCAATCTCCTGCTTTTCTGGGGGGAGTGGTCTATCGACTTTGAACTTGCTGTCGAAGAAGGTCAGAATGTCCTTGATTTTGGTGAGTTGGCTGTGGAAGTAGTAATACACAACCATAAACGCGAACAGATATGCCAGATCGATGGCGATTATGCAGCTATTCAACACATTTACCGACCCTCCTATCCGCCCCATCATCTCCAGACTCTCGGTCTTGTACTACTCTGTCAGGTTGGTCAGGATCGAGACGAAGGGGCCTGAGTAGACGCCAGTGTGCGCGAAATCTTCGGTGAGGTTGTTGAAAAGGTAGTAGGTTTGTCGGTTGAGGTATATGGCGAGTCCGATCTGGAAAGGGTTGGTCACAGTGAACCCCGGCGTGGTATTCGAACACTCACTTGCTGACAAATTATACCTCTAGGCCAGAAGGGAGCAAGAGTTGCCGAAGTACAGGACACCGAGAAAGCTGCTGAGAGTGGGGCTGAACAAGAAGCCATTCATGTTGTACTCGAGGTAGCTGAGATTGCCCTTGATGGTGCTGAGCATCTCGTTGTTTATGGCTCCGGTATGGTCGATGTAGTTGCTGAGCTAGGCGGAGGTGTGGTAGATGGTGGTGGTGCTGATGGCTTGGTCTTTCATGGTGCGGAAGGCGGCGAGTTGCGACTTGAACTGGGTTTCGAACAGGAGGAGGCAGCCCAGGTGGACAGCCAGCCCCACGACGGCCATCACTGCGATGGAGTAGATGATCTGCTTGCTGAGGATGGCGTCCTTGGGGTTCTTCCTGCGTTTGGAGTCGGACTAGCCCACTAGCAGATTCTGCGAATCCACCTCGAAGTTCTTCCTGATCATCTCCACCGCATACTTCAGGCGTTCTGCGTTCTAGCGGTGCATGTTGGCCTGGGCGTCGGTCATGAAGAGCAGGCTGGAGAGAGACTACTTGAGCTGGCTGTTGGATTTGAAGCAGTAGAACACCATCAGGATGTATAGAAGCAGCACTACGCCTAGGGAACAGTACAGTACGATGCTGGATAGTAGCGAGATGGAGTTGAGTTGGGAGAGCAGCTGGGAATAGATATCGGCCTGGGCCAGTCCAATCATGCCGTTCAGTTGGCCGATGGTGGTGTTGCGTATGTCCTGGATGATGCTCATGTTTCCGTTGCCGAGTGACTCTGTGATGTGGGCGAGCATGACGTCCACTAGCTCGATCAAGTTGCCGCTGACGGTTAGGGATTGGAACTGGATGGTTTGCACGTCGTTCGGGAAGATCACTTGGTTTTTGAGGTTTTGGATGCGGCTGTAGCTCACCCCAAGCTCATCTTAGAGGGAGATGTTCGCGAAGTTAGACATGAAGCCTGACGCATAGTCCCTCAAGAGGCACAAAATGCGCTTGAAGTCAATCATCAGACTCTCAATGTTCATAAACTGCGTATACTTATATCTGATTGAATTCGAAGTGTCCTCGAACTACACAATCAGGGTTAAAGAGAGAGCTACCAGCAACAAACCCAGAATGACAACAGCCACGAAGATGTAGCACTAGATGGGAGAGTTGGACGACAATTCCACTCGTTTCTTTTGCCAGATATGGCGGTCGAACAGATTGTTATATGCCTCCCTATCCTCTAGATCCACGTTATAGAGTTCTCCCTAGTAGAGGCGGTAGGTCCTGATATCTTTGCCATATTCCAACCCTTTCTCCTCAATTATTGATGCAACAAGGTCGTTCTGGATCTGCTGGTATTCGGGGGCTAAGGTTGTGCATTGGTCGAATTTGAGTGAATTCATGGATCCCTTTATGACGTAGAATGCCAGCTTTTGATCTTGTTCGTTGAAACCTAAGCGAAACTGCAACTATTATTTGATTTTTTTCTGTTACAAATTTGCCTTTAGCATCAGAATGGAGCTCCTATTCTTTGTTATAGGCTAGCTGGCAACAAACATCTGAGCTTCAAGAATGAAATAGCCTTCAACCAAGCATCGCAATCTTTTGACAACGATGATGCAGTTTTTGACAGCTGTGGGTATTTTAACCATTTTCGAACTGATGATTTTCGTCAGATTCGTCAGGATGTACTAACTATAGAGATCCGTCCAGTCGAGAATCAAGGGATGGGCTCTGAACCCTCCACTTTTGACTTTCACACTTCTACGCAGCATTATTTTGAGCGCGAAGTCGGTAAAGACTAGGAAATAGTTTTTTTGGTCCGAAAATTTCAAACGAGTCATCTGCATCACCATCACTTTCTTCTGCTTCACCAGTCTCTACTCAAAGGCTACGCTTGTAAAACCGTAAGAATTTTCGGATTGGAGAAAGAAGGAATAAAAAGGATCGCTTTTGGCATCGACCTTCTCTTTAGTTAAGATTTGCTTTAGGTTGTTGATAGTTATGGACGGTTGTGTGATGTCGGCTATGTTTTTGTACTTTAGTTCGAAACGAGTTGAGTGCAGAAGCTTCTGAGCCTAAGAATTGGCGTTTTCGATGTTTCCGGTTTCAAGATAAAGAGAAAGGGTGGGGAGATAGCTTTCCGAGATGTCTTCGAAATATATGCTTTGCTGAGCCTTACTCAACCTTTCAACGTCGTCATTGTCAAGGGCATTTTAGCCAATAAAATTGGTCATGAACTCAAGGTAGAGTTAGATCATTCTGAAATTGATGAGTTTGGATTTGAGGAGATCAGAGTAGGCAGACTTCAATAGCTCGATTTTGCTGCGGATTTTGGTGCCGTAGTCAACAATCACGTCGATTTTTGGGTGGGTACTGCCCAACTCCGAGTAGAACTGGGAGTAATATGATGATATTTCGTAGATGAGGTCATAGAATACCTTAGAAATGATGCCTTTATTGGACTCACTGTTCCTGAGAGTCACCTAGGTATCTTTGGACAGTTTTTCAATGGAGTAGATAACAAAATCTTGTTTGAAATGGGCTGGCTTGTCGATTAGCGCCTAGATAGAGCATTTCTTCCCCATCTACAAATTCCACAACTAGCAGACCATCCAGTCTTTGATTGACTCCTTACTTTTGGTTTGTATCACCCTGTTTATGAGTTCCTCCATTTCTGCGTAGTCATTTGTGTGGACTGCCCCTAAGAAGCAGTTTTTGGATTTGCATGCAGCTTTGTGCAAGTAGTGTACCCTTTCGTATTTTGCGTTTGTGCTGGCACTTTTGTGAGTTTCATCTCCTTTGAAAGATTATCTGAAGCTGAAGAAGAAGTGGTAAAACTATTCAGAGCCTTAATCACAAGGAGGCAGATGGAGTTTGTCAATTTTCTACCTGGAGAGGGTTGAAATACAATAAAGCAGTGAGCTAAGCAGCAGCACAAACCATAACCCCAATGCCCACTTTGAGTCTCCAAACAAAAGAAACGCAAGAACTGAGAAATCTGCAGCAGCCACATAGTTGTAAATGCTGTATTCTATAATCTTCTACTGTTTGCCAATGCAGCCCCCACTTAGCTGCCTATGATAGAACCACACAACTAGACTGAGCAAGCAGAGGGAAGTTGAAACATCGGTGGTTGTGATAATGATCGTTTTGAATACTAGATACAAGATGCCGTAGAAGTGGACGTCGTTATCTAAATTCCAGAAGATGTTTTTCTTGCGCAGAAATCTGATCTCAAATTTCAAACTGAGTAGAACTACTGCTGTTGTTGCGAGGGAAGAGAAAAAAGTGAGAGCGCCTAGCAGACTGAGCGAAATGTCATTATTAGGGTTCAGCATGTCCAGGTAGCCAGTGAAGGCCAGATCAACGAATGGCACGATGAGATACTGCAGGAGTTTCAGAGTAAGGCTGAAGATTTTGGTTACCGTTGTGAAGACGGAGTCGAAGATGAAATGGGCTGCTACTACTGTAAGCATGAGCATGTTGAATGCAATGCATCCTATGTAGACGGCGTTAGTCGAGATGCTGAATGATTGCGAGAGATTGGTGAAGAGGCAGAGTCTAAAGACTAGCTAGATTGAATGTTACTTTGCGCAGAGATGCTGGGGAAGTAGTCAGTCCTTTTAAAGAGCACGGAAATGAAGGGGAAAAGTAGGGCGAAATGTGTGAGAAACAAATGTGCGAGACTGAAGGTTTCGAAGTTGAAACTCCCGTTGACTTTCTTCGTAAACTAGTAGATTTTTTGCTTGAAGAGTTTGAAGTTATCGACAGTTTATATATTCTTTATCAGCATTTAAATAATTTAAGGATTGAGTCATAAAATCTCCATAATTATAATATGAGTCAAATTGGTGATGAGTTAATTTCGGATCGGGCAACGGAAATTCGGAGTTTTGCTGTGCTCTGGGGAGAAGTTGATGTGTTAGCCAAATTCTATGAAACTGGTACTGAAAGGAGCCCATTTTGGAGTAAGCAGTAGGAAGGCTGAAGCAAAAATTCAATCCATTGAAACTATTTACGCAGTCTTTTTCCAACTTGGCACCTTGTTTTTCTTCCAAGCCTTGACCTTTACAACTGTTTTGTTTATTCAGTTAAGCTGGGTGATCACTTTGTTTATCAGTTGTGAATGAATCCGAAATGCCTAACAGGAGGATTTCTTCTTGATAAGTTCTCGCTTATCCTAAAAGTTGCTGAGAGCTATGAGATAGATAATTTTACGTTACAAATGTTTAGTGAAGCTATTTTGCTGCGATTTCGAAGCTTATCCCCTTTCAATTGTCTTTATCTATAGTCATGAAAAAGAAATGAGGCGTGAAATGCTTTAAGATAGAATTGAAGGGTTGAATCAGGTTATAAAAGGTTCGTATAAAGAATAATCATTCGATGGAATGCCGAGAGCAGGCTACGTTTAAAAGTCAAAGCTATTTTGAAAATCATTCTTTTCAATTTAAAGGGATCTTCCTATTATATCATAGTCAAAAATTTTGTTCAACTGTCCCGAACAAAGTATTTAAGGGTTGATAGATGATTACTTCTTATGAAATGATCATCTTTTAGGATTTAAATCACAATAGCTTTACTTCAGCTAAAGCCATTTGCACATCCATCAGCACAATCCACAATCACACTTTTTATAATGATCTATTTCTCTATTTCTGGTCTCGAAATGAAATTATGTACTTCTATTCTCCAGTAGAAGATACACTTTTTAAAAGAGGCAAATATTCTTTGTCCTTCTACCTACACCAATCAGTATAAACCAACTGGTTCTTAATTTATTGATCTCCATACAAAGCTTATAAGCAGGACTCTTCTTCAGTTTTACATTTTTAATTAATAACGCAATATTTACCAGTCTTTTCATTATTAATACGGTGAACTTCACTTTGCAGTTTCACAACGTTCTTAATTCGTTGCTTCTTCCTGATCTTTATTTGAACAAATATTGTAGTTTTCTGCATTCTTTTCATCCTCTTAGGTTGTTTTGCCAGGTTTAAGTCTTCCGAAGACCTTGGCTGTGTTTTTTTGCAATTTATTCACCAAAGATAACACTCTTATTCTTACTCTCATAACCTAAGTTTATCGTTTTTGTTTCAAATTCCAAGATTTATCTTTAACTTTTATTCAATCTATCTTATCTTACTCTAAAGCTCTCCAAATATTATTTTATACTTACAGCATCCATTTTTTAAAAAGAAGCTGCTTTGCAGGCCTTCTTATTTCTTATGGACCATACTCTACAATCTTACAGTCAAAAATTCGGTCATCATGATATCATTTAAAACTAAGGCTGCGTTTGAAAAAATAATAACCACAGTTTTTCAAGTAAAAATTGGATTTCTGTCAACTCTTCCTCAAAAATAAGTTATCTGGAGCACCACCAAATGCTTAAATAACTGCTTAGAATAGTTTGGCTCTCAAAAGATGTATATACTGATGTTAGTTAGGACGGGCGAAAAAGCTGCAGTCATATCAATAAAATAGACCTGAAAACCATATCTCGAAAAGTTCAAGCATTTACACAGAAACTTAATATCATTCCCCGTAAATTAATCCGCTTTTGACTGAGCTAAAACTATTATTTATAACAAAAATATGTTCGACTAAGAGTTCCCATACCAAGACAACAGTCTTGACCATTTACTTAGGTTCACCAACCACTAAGATGAGTTGTATGCTCACAACGATACTCCGACTTTCACGTTTTTGCAGGATCCTTTCCCAACAAACATCCTCTTTTCCCTTTAGGAGGATTTGTTCTTGCCTGAGCTAGATTTAGGCAAGAAGGAGGAAGAGGATTACGAGAAAGTGAGGACAGCTTGCGTTAATCAGATTTAAAAGATGGAAGAAATCAAGAGAAGCAGAGACAAGTTCGTTCCTAAAAAATGCATAATCAGCAAGAGAAAAGACTCTTCTTGTTCTGAGACTGAAGGCAGCTCGGGCAGAAAGTCCAAACTAATCCAAAAGAGGTCAGTTTGATAATCATTTTCTCAATTTGTCATTTTCCTCTATAACCAAATCTTTTGAATAATATGGATTTAAAATCTTAACGCCATTTTGCTCATCTTCCGAAAACTTCTATCTTGAACAAAGATGAATCAAGCCACTTGAGAATATTATTTGAAAAAAAGAGAAAATTTTTTAGTTTTTCAAACATTATTCTCAGCAAATATACTATGGAAGTAATAGGTCAGGCCAGACACCTAAAATCGCAGCAAATGCTCATAATTTCTATATTTTATAAGACAATCCTCAACTGCTCAGTTTTCACAGCCCAAACTTAATTAATATTAATAGATTAATCATATATAATCTAACTTTATGGCTAAAGTGCATCCTACGGTCATTGCCATCGGCAAGAACAAAGGGCACCCTGTCACCAAATACAACGCCAAAACCAAACAAGTTAAACCTGCCCAGCGTAAAGGGGCTCTTGGGAAGAGAGTTAAACTCATTCGACAAGTCATTGGTGAAGTCGGAGGAGTCTCCTCTTATGAAAAGCGTGTGATTGAGTTTTTGAAGGCAGGATCCCTCAAGGATACGAAGAGAGCCTTGAAACTCTCCAAAAAGGCTTTGGGAACTCATCGCCGAGCCAAGCTAAAAAGATAAGCCTTAATGAACTTGCTTCGTAGCCAGCAAAACAAGCCAAAGAAATGATCTGATAAATCTTTTAACATCAAACTCTCAGAGTATGCATCAAATCCAAAAAGCATGAATAGAATATGGTTTGTATGGTATAGTCCAAATAATATTAATTTCGTGATGTCTAAGGCCGCATCGAAGAAGAACAACTTGCTCTAGATCGAGCAGGTTAAGAACAGACTTGCCAATATGCAGAAATTTTACCTGGTCGGCATTACTGGCAGGACTAGCTTCATTCTCGAAAATATCTATGGCACCAAATTCAAGATCACCATCGGCAATGAGCTCAAGTGTTCTTGCACCGGCAACAATAACCACCAATGTTTACACACACTTTATGTTCTCACACAAATTTTTTATATACCCAACGACAATCCTCTTCTTTTTCGACATACTTATGATGACAAAGAGCTGAGGTACATCATCGCCAATCGTCGTATCCACTAAAACAAAGTCTCAGATTTCCTGAAATATGTCAAGATAAAGATGCCAAGAAGAAACGTGATAATCGAAGAGTAGGATGAAGAAGACGATAATCTCTGTGCAATTTGCCACACCCAAATCGTAAAATGTGATGCCACTACTTCATGCGCCACTGTTTGTCGCAACACCTTTCATTTGGAGTGCTTTACGCAGTGGGCCAAGCATGAGATCAAAAAGAATGGGGTTGTCAAATGCCCACTCTGCCGTGATGAAAAACCTCCAGAGATTATGAGAGAAATCAAGCAAAAAGAGTATGAGATCAAGGAGCAGCAGATTGCCAAAAAGGTCGGAAGCAAGGAATACAACTATTACTGTGATGGCTGCTAACTCAGGGAAATCGATTCTAATTAGACTGTTTATAAGTGCATTTATTGCGAAGATGTGACTCTTTGCGATAATTGCTTCAAACTGGGCAAGCATATAAAACACTCCTTTATTTGTAAATATGGGGGCGAAAAGAAATGGAGAGAGTGTGAAGATAGAAAGATGAAGAAAAAAATGGATGCTGAGGCAGGCTATATAAGAATCAAGCTGAAAAATTCAAGAAAACTCACCAACTTCTTAGCAGCTACACTTCCTTGCTTTTTCAGTAAAAACATACGCTGGAATATAGTAGAATGCAAAAAATTGGACATAAAAATCTAATAGCTCTAATGCATCGCCTGCTCGGACAAACAGAAAGCTTTTTTAAGGAAGCTTAGTTGTGGAAACTTCATTCATCATCGTTGCTTGAGAAAAAGAATCGAGAAAAACCAATTCTATTGCAAGTTAGATGGTCAAAAGTATCTCTTGGGCTATTAGAATTTACTGAAACATGAGCTTTTGAACAAAAAAACTGAATAGATCTAAGAAAAGTAGTAGTCAGAGTCATAGTAGTAAGAAAAAGACGAGAGGAAATCTCCAACCAAGCTTGCGAATTCCTCAAAGATTCTGCGGACGTAGAAGAGTACTACATCTTGTGACTCAAGAAAGAAAAGGAAAAAGGATAAGCATTCAATATAAGATAGAAATAACAGCGTTTCTTCTAAAGTTGTGAATCCCGAATGAAACTCATTTTAATCTTTTATATTGCATTCACTTTTTACTTCACTGTATAATAGGTTTATATTCTAAAAAGAAAAATGAGTAATTTGAATACTACTACCTACATCAAAAAGTTGGTCAAAATCATCTACGAAAAGGAAAAGCAAATTGAAAACCTAAGACATACTTTAAGGTCCAAGCCTTCAATCGAAATCTCATCGAATTAATAACTTTGTATCGATCCTGAACTCAAAAGTTAGCTTCAAGAAACTTCAACCCAACTCAAGTCAGTCAATAAGCAGCTTTTGACTATGGAAGGTCGGATTGTTGAGCTTTCTGTTGGGTTGAGGGAATAGATTGAGAAAAATGGAAAACTGTAACAAGAAATCACTCACTTAAAAGATCTATAAAAAAGACTAAGATAAGAGTTGGAAGACAAAAATAAAGTGATCTAACAATATAAATAGCAAAAGAACAAATTAGGATCAGAAATTAAGCTAAATCTGTAAAACGAACAGCAATTGAGCACTCTTGTGAATCAGTTGAAGGAAGAACTAAATTTGTTAAAATAGGAGAAAGTCAAGTAAAAGTATTAAGCTATGGGATTATCCAAAGAGCTCTTTTTTTGTAAATCTTAGCTGAAAAAGAAATAGAATGAAATCAAACACAAACAAAGTGAATTAAACGAAAGAGGGACCTAAAGTTAATCACTTACTTCTAAATTTGAAGCATTACTGAGAGTGTCTTAGAGTAGGTAGCAACAAAATATCTAGCTTAGTTAGAAGATTATTAAATTACAATAATAAAATAGTGTCCTATGCGAGAGTAAAAGTAAGATGCAGGAAAGCTAAATCTAGCTACTGGCAGAGAAGTTGAAAGACTACAAAGAGTTTGCTCTAGAAATCTCTCATCATATCTAATCAGTATACTCCAAATATTGTAATAAAGGCTCTCTTCGCAGCTATAGCAAGCTTATGAGATAGCCATAGACAGGTCATAATAAGTTCGAAGCAGCCTTAAACAAAATGACTCAGATTCAGCAGTGGATGGAGAATATGATGTAAAAGGTGTAAAAGACGATGAAAGAGCAAGAACTACAACTTGGAACACTCTAGAATCTTTCGATGATTGCACAGTCCTTTGAGTAGAAACTAGAGCTCTGCGATTTGACCGAAAGAATGGAAAAGTAAAGGCTGTAGATGCTGAAGAACTAGTAAGTCCTCCTGAACAAGCTTGAGAAATAGTGCTAAAAAAGTTACGAAAGATAGCGCAGCAAAGTGGTGGAGCTGGGTTAGCTGAAATAGATATTGAAGATGACCAAAGATGTCAACCGTGAGCTAATGGACGAGGTCAATAAGAATTAGCATGTTATCAATGAGTGCCGCAAGATATTGGTTCAGGTGATTGGCAATAAAACGAACCCTGAGTTTAAGGCGATTAAGGCTTTACTGAACATTAGTAAATGATAGGTATTGATATTTGTTTTTGTTGTTTTTTGACTGAAATATTTTAATTTTTGGCTACAGATGTAAACGAATTAGTCAATAATAAAACGAATGGCCTAGCTCATCCTCTTGCACAAAAGAAGTTCGGCTCTGGCCATGCACATTCAGAATCAAAACACTTAAATCGAGATAATGCCATCAAAATAAAACATAGCCAGGGTTGATTCATCATTGGCAGCATAAGATAATGACTCAAAAAAGGAGAAAGTTTAGAAATTGTAGAAAGACCAACAACGTTGTTGTCTTTGCTTTAAGTATCTATGCAATAAATAGAATTGTTGGCATTCAGGTCATAGAGAGTGCATAGGAGGGAAAGACTTCGAAAAAGGAAAAAGCACTTTGCGAATTTTGCCGCGCGAAAAGTTTTTTGCCAACTAGCAAGAAAGTGCTCTGTTCGCTAAATTGATTCTGCAATTTTAATCTGAGTCTATATTCTCTAAATATACTTAAAAAGCACTTAAAAAGCAAAATTACGTTCAACCTGAGATAAGTATGAACAAAGCAAAGGATACATATTGCAAAGGGTTGATCCTTTTATTCAGTTTGTAGAGACCTTTTTTACCTAGGCAACATCTTAAGGCTAAATGATTCAAAATTGAGGATTTGACGCTCAAAATAAGTGATTTGTAACTTTAAGCCTTCAGTCATCATTTTTCATTTTTTAGATATTTTCTAAAAGATGCCATGAAAAGTAGAATCTAGCCTTTTGTTGGCAAATTAAGCATTTTTCTTATTATCTGCTACATAAACATTTCAGAGAACTGCCACTAGGCATTCAAAAGCACTAAACCCGATATCAAGCTTTGGACGGTGAACAAAATATAACTTTTAATAATTCGTAGCAATCTAGAGACAAAAGACCTGACTAAATTTTGCATTCCAAAGTGATTGAATAAAGAAAAAGATTCTCATTCTGATGGAAATTTCAATAAAAATTGTAGTGGTTTTGTAACTAAGTGCTATTTTTGATCTAAGTTAAGTTTATAATAAATTGGACAATG
>Ga0316217_10002805_pt1 | contig 20651 bp, 18 predicted proteins | sample 1anoAmetaG_FD_203633 | JGI IMG/M metagenome (GOLD analysis project Ga0316217, IMG submission 203633) | Freshwater microbial communities from Trout Bog Lake, Wisconsin, USA - 1anoA | ecosystem: Environmental > Aquatic > Freshwater > Lake > Hypolimnion/Profundal zone | place: USA: Wisconsin...
AAGGGTGCAATGAAAAGCATGCCCCAGACCGGATCCGGGCTGGGGCGGGAAAAAGGTTAGTGGCGGGACGGAGCCATCAACGGGTCACATTTCAGCCGTAACCGGACAGTCCAGGGACCGCGTGGCCGGCCGGGAGGGGCGCGGGCCCTACTCCTCCTTGTAGACCCCACTGCCGATAATCAGATCTTCGAAGAATTCGACATAGGATGTCTTGGCGTCGATCTTGCCGGTGGTGGGGTTGGGATACTTGTAGTCGATCCATCCCTTGCCCTTGGCCTGGGCCACGTCGATGATTTCGCGGATGAACATCACTCCGTCGGAATCCTTCAAGTTGCTCCGGTTGACCCCGACCAGGGCCTCCGTGTTGTAGCCGATGGCCTTCACCACGCCCCGCCCATCGTAGATGAAGATATAGAGTTCGCTCCCGGAAGCCACATGGAACTTCCCCGCGGGCTGGTTGGTCTCCGCGATCAGCCTGGCGGTTCCGTTCTGCTTGGCGAAGGCGACGGCCTGCTTGACCAGCGCGACCGCCCGGGTCGATGGCGTCGCCTGGGCTGAGGCGATCAGGCACGGAAGGGCGGCGAGCAAATAGAATCTGGGATCGTTCACAGGTTTCCCTTTCATCAAGTCCGGAGACAGCGCCGCGTTCAGCTCTCCAGCCGTTTCCTGTTCATGATCAGCACGTCCTGGGGCAGCGGCACCAAGCCCATGGGCGCCAATTGCTTCTGGCCCTGGGGGGAGATCACGAACCGCAGGAAATCCAGAATGGAGTGGTCGATGGGCTGGTTGGGGGCCTTGTTGAAGTAGAGATACGCCACCCGGGTCAAAGGATATTCCCCGCTGGCCACCGATTCGTAGGACGGCTCGACGGGGTCCGTTCCGCCGGGGGGAATGATCGGCACCGTGCGCAAGTTGTTGTACACCTCGCCCATGGAGCCGTAGCTGATCGCCGCCTGGTTGGAAAGCAACTCCTCCACCAGGGTCATGGCATCGGTGGTCTGGTGGTTGGCGTCCTTGCCTTTTCCGCCCCGGAGGATGTTCTGGATGAAGAATTCCCTGATCCCGTCGCCTTCCGGCCGGTCGATACAGACGATGGGCCGGCCGGTCCAGTTGTTGCCGGTCAACCCCAGGTCGCCCCAGACCGGGATGTCCTTGGGCCATCCCTGGAGCCGGGTCGTGCTCCAGACCGCGTCCAGTTGGTCGATCTTCAGGCTCTTGAGGGGATTGTTCTTCTGCACCAGGACCACCAGGGCATCCACGCCGATGGCCATCCGGGTCGGCGCATAGCCCCAGCGGGCTTTGAAGGCCGCCACTTCTTCAGGTTTCAGCTCCCGGTTGATGGGAGCGAGCTGGGACCGGCCCTCGAGCAGGGCCTTGGCCACTTCGGTCGCCACCTCGCTGCGGACCTCTAGCTTGAACTGCTTGTTGGCAGCCTGCAGAAGGTCCACCCACAGGAGCATCAGGGGCTCCATGTCATGGGAGCAGACCGCGAGCGGCCTGGCTGGAACGGGGGCGACCTGGGCGCACAGGGAACCCGCCACGAGCACCAGCGGGGTGAGGAGGGAACGGATTCGCATGAGCTTCTCCAGAGGGGTCGCACATCTCGTCGGGGCTGCCTGCAGGGTCGTTCCGGGCGAGAAGCCCACACAGGTCCGTTGAAGGATCCTGATGTGCAGATCGGCCTGGAAAGATTTCTCAACCTATAGCCGTTGCCGGTCCGGGTCAAATTGAATATTTTGGTCCCCAGGCGGACATTCCGCGGCCAGGGATGACCGTTTAGCCAGTCATTCCCCGATTGTTGCCGGTCAGGCCCGGAAAACAGCCGCCTGGCAGGTTTGCGCTGCCGCCGATGATCGGGCCATGGATAATTTTCATACATCAATTACAGACAAGCGCACGCGGTGTCATAGGCCAACCTGGAGGGCCTTCACGGAGGGTACTGAATCATGCGAGCGGTGATCGTCGACGATGAAGCCCCCGCGAGGGAGGAGCTGGAAGCTCTCCTGGCCGATCAGGGCGGCTTCACGGTCGTCGGGACCTGCGGCAATGCCGTCGAGGCGCTCACAACCATCAAGACCACCCGCCCCGACGTCCTCTTCCTGGATATCCAGCTGCCCAGGATCGACGGGTTCCAGCTGTTGAGCATGATCGACCCGGACATCATGCCCTGTGTGGTCTTTGTCACCGCTTACGACGAATACGCGATCCGGGCCTTCGAGGAGAACGCCATCGATTACCTGGTCAAGCCGGTGCAGCCCGAACGGCTCGCCCAGGCCTTCGTGCGGCTCAACCGGTACCTCGGCGAAGGCCAGCGCCCCAAGTACGACAGCCCGCTCATCGACCTGATCCCCTGCATGGCCTCCCGGAGCATCAAGCTGATCGAGGCGGCGGAGGTGGAGTTCGTCCGTTCCTCGGAAGCCGGGGTCCACCTGGTGACTTCGAAAGGGGAATACCTGACCGAACTCACGCTCATGGTGCTGGAGGCCAAGACCCGGCATCTGGTGCGATGCCACAAGCAGTTCCTGGTCAACATCCGTCAGATCGACGAGATCATCCGCCATGATGCCGCCAGCGCGCAGCTGAAGACCCGTTCCGGCAAGCTGGTGCCAGTGAGCCGGAGGTTCCTGGGGCACCTCAAGGAACTTCTGGGCATCTGAACCGCCACCGGAAAGGATCCCAGCCCCGGCTCCGCGACGGTGGCGAAACCCATCACCGGCCAGTCTTCCTCTCCCAGCCTTCGACCGGGCCATCCACGGCCCTGAAGAGGGGATGGGGCTCGGGCCGGAGGACCGCCCCGAAGGGCCGCAGCCAGTCCGGAGCCCGCGCCTCGAGCTTGGCGGCGAGATGGGCCCACTCGTACTCGAGCTGGCCGCGGGTGACGGCAAGGGGTTCAACGGCTCCCCCCGGCATCACCTTCCCGCCATCGAAGTGGTAGCCCCGGCGCTCCGCCTCGGCCAGGACCTCCCGCAGGTAGGCGGCCACCGCGGACCCGGGCGCGGCCGCCTGGAGGAACCGGGTGAGCTGCGGATGGTTCCGGTATCCCCGGGTCCGGCCCGCAAGCACCGCCTGGGCCAGCAGGCCCTCCCGCCAGAGGGCCACCAGACCCTTCGGATCCAGGTAGCGGGGGTGCAGGGACCACAGGCGCATCCCCCATCATGGCCGCCAACCACCTCCGGGGCCACCCTCGGGCCCGGAGTGCTATGATGTTTTCCCTTCCCAGTCCCGAACCATGAGAACCGGATCCGCCATCGGGATCCCGAAGCCCATCGACCTTGACGATTCGCGCTTGCCGAGTCCAAGATGCGGCAAGTCGTCTTCTCCAGAAGAAGGAGCGTGATGCTCGGCAGCCTGGACTACCTTTCGGTCGGCCTGATCTCGGGATTGGAGGTGCACCAGCAGCTCCTGACCGACCACAAGCTGTTCTGCCGCTGCCCGGCCGGGCTCTACACCGACACCCACGATGGCGAGGTGCTGCGGCACATGCGGCCCACCCTGAGCGAACTGGGGGAGTATGACGGCACCGCGCTCATGGAGTTCAAGACCCGGAAGGAAATCATCTACCTGCTGAACCACCTCAATGTCTGCACCTATGAAATGGACGACACCCCACCGTTCCTGGTCAACCAGGAGGCCATCGACGTGGCCATCGAGCTCTGCCTGGCCATGGGCATGGACATCATCGACGAAGTCCACATCGCCCGGAAGCAGTACCTGGACGGCAGCATCCCCACCGGCTTCCAGCGCACCGCCATCGTCGGCATGAATGGCGCCCTGCCCTTCAAGGGACGCAGCCTGACCGTGACCCACCTGTCCATCGAAGAGGATTCCTGCCGGGAGGTGAAGGACCAGGGGCACCGCATCGTCTGGCGCACCGACCGGCTGGGCATGCCGCTCACCGAGACCGTCACCGGGCCCGAGCTGGTCACTCCGGAGGAAGTGCGGGACGCCATCCTGCTCTGCGGACTGGTGGCCCGGAGCACCGGCCGGGTGCGCACGGGCCTGGGCGCCAGCCGCCAGGACGTGAACGTCAGCGTGCGCGGCGGCCAGCGGGTGGAGATCAAGGGCGTGCCCCGGGCCGGCTATGCCGTGAAGCTGGTCCACAACGAAGGCATCCGCCAGGTGAACCTGCTCAAGCTGCGGGCCGCCATGCACAGCCGGGGGATGCGCGGCGCGGAGGACATCCGGGTGTCCGCCTTCGACGCCACCGATCTGTTCCGGGACATCGATCTGGGTTTCATGCGCCGGGCCATCCAGGGCGGCGGCCGGATCCTGGCGGTCAAGCTGGAGGGCGGCGCCGGCCTGGCCCAGTTCCCCACCCAGCCGGACACCACCTTCCTGGACGAACTGGCCGGCCGGATCCGGGTCATCGCCTGCCTTGACGAGGCCCCGATCGTGCTCAGCGGCGCCCACCTTCCGGAATTCCCGGCCAAGCACCACATCATGGACCGCCTGCGCAAGCGGCTCCGGCTGGGCGTCAATGATGATTATTTTATTGTATTCGGTCCCGAAGCCGACTGCCGCACCGCCGCCGAGGAGATCCGCCTGCGGTTCGTGGACGCCGTCCGGGGCGTGCCGCTGGAAACCCGCCAGGCCCTCACCGGCGGCTTCACCACCTTCGAGCGGATCCTGCCCGGCCCCGACCGGATGTATCCCGATACCGATTCCCCGCCGACCCGGATCACCGATGAGCGGGTGGCCGAAGCCCGCGCCCGGCTGCGCCCCGCCCCCTGGGAGCGGCTCCGGACCTACGGCGCCTGGCGGGTGCCCCAGGAGACCACTGAATTCCTCATCCGCCGGGGCGGGGCCCAGATCGTCGACGCCCTGGTCCAGCGCACCGGAGTGGACGGCCTGGTGGCGGCCATCGAGCTCGGCCAGCGGGCCAAGGCCATGAAACGGGCCGGCATCCCCATGGAGCGGCTGGGCATCGCCGAATGGGTCCAGGTTTTCGATCTGTTCACCGGCGGCCGCATCCCCCGGGAGGCGATCCAGCCGGTGGCCGCCCGCATGGCCCGGAACCCTGGGCTGCGGGCCGAGGAGGCCTGCCTGCTGCTGGGCTTCGGGACCCAGGACCGGGAGGTCTGGTCCGGCGCCCTGGCCGGGCTGTCCATGGAGGACTACCGCATCGATCTGGGCGATTCCGACGGCAAGCGCCTGCGCTTCCTGGCCGGCAAGGCCATGCGCCAACTGCTGGGCCGGGCCCCGGGCCGGGAGGTCGCCCAGTTCCTGAGGTCGAAGCTGCAGGAGGAGGTGTCCCGATGAGCATCCCGGTGGACGAGCGCAGCGACCGTTTCCAGGGCTACCGGGGCGAGGCCCGCGCGGTGCTGGACCGGTTCGGCATCGGGGTCTGGAGCGAGGTGGAGCTGGTCAACGACAAGGGCTCCTGCTTCAAGGGCGTGATCCTGCCCCGGAGCGAAACCTGCGACGACCTGCACATCGTGATCAAGCTGTTCAACGGCTACAACGTGGGGGTGAAGGCCGCGCGGGTCGCCTCGGCCCGGGAGACCGGCTACCGCCGGGCCGTCTACAAGATCCCGGAGAAGGCCTTCCCGGTCGACCCGCGCAAGAAGAACGTGACCCTGCTGGGCACCGGAGGCACCATCGCCTCCCGCCTGGACTACCGCACCGGCGCGGTGATCCCGGCCTTCACCCCCGGCGAGCTGTACGGCGCCGTGCCGGAGCTGGCCGACATCGCCAACATGGACACCCAGAAGCTGTTCGGGGTGTTCAGCGAGAACATGGGGCCCGAACAGTACATCGCCCTGGCCAAGGCCATCGGGGTGGAGATCGCCAAGGGAGTGGACGGCATCGTCATCGGCCACGGCACCGACACCATGAGCCACACCGGGGCGATCCTCAGCTTCATGGTCCAGAACTCGCCGGTCCCCATCGTCCTGGTGGGCAGCCAGCGCTCCTCGGACCGGCCGTCGTCGGACGCCGCCCTGAACCTGATGAACGGGGTGCGCACCGCCGCCGAGTGCGACATCGCCGAGGTGATGCTCTGCATGTTCGGCCCCACCTCCGACAACTACGACCTGCTGCACCGGGGCACCCGCTGCCGGAAGATGCACTCCAGCTACCGCAGCACCTTCCGCACCATCGGCGCCACCCCGCTGGCCATGGTCTCCCGGGACCGGAACGAGGCGGGCCGCCACTTCACCTACCTCACCAAGGACTACATCAAGCGCGACAGGAACCGGGTGCCGATCATCACCCCCACCTTCGAAGAGAAGGTCACCATCCAGTACTACTATCCCAACTTCAACCCGGACATCATCGACGGGCTCTCAAGCATGGGCTACCGGGGCCTGGTCATCGCCGGCACCGGCCTGGGCCACATCAACAAGCCGCTCTACCCCGCGGTCAAGCGCGCCATCGACAAGGGCATGACCGTGGTCATGACCGTGCAGACCATCTGGGGCTACGCCCAGATGTACGTCTACGACACCGGCCGGGACCTGCTCAACCTCGGCATCATCCCCATGGACAACATGCTGCCGGAGACCGCCTACATGAAGCTGGCCTGGGTCCTGGGCCAGACCGACGACCCGAAGCAGATCCGGGAGATGCTGCTGACCCCGGTGAACCACGAGATCACCCCGCGCGAGCCGCACAACGGCTACCTGGTGCTCCAGGGCGGGCTGCCGGAGGTGGAGAGCTTCATCGGCCAGCACTGGAAATAACGCAACCATTCCGCATCGGTTCCTGCGGTAGACTCTGGATAGCAACCAAGCAGCCGGATGGCCAGGAGGGCCCATGCGAATCAGATTTGACGAGGCGGCAAGGACGGAAAAGCATTTCACCTGCGCAATCCTGCCGCACCTGCTGATGTGCGAAGACTTCTCCGGGTTGAAGAAACTGTTTGGATTATTGAACATTTGCCCGGAAAGGGTCGAATCGGAAGACTTCGAAGTCGTAGCGGAACTCGAACCGCTGCGGGACGGGGCCATCGGCAATGGCACGATCGATAAATTCCGGAGGGAGCATGGAAGGCTCGCCGTTCCGGACCTGTTCCTGAGATGGGCAAACTCGATCCTGATAATTGAAGCTAAATTTTTCACCTACCCGAATTTGGAAAAACTCACCAGCCAGGTGAAGGCTCAAGTTGACGCCATCGCGATGATCAGGGACGAGACTATCTATGACCATACCTTCACCTTCACCCACCTCATCCTGACGGTGCCCGGATTCCATCCAGAAGCGCTCAAATCAGTAACAGATTCAATTCGATTTTTGACCTGGAACGATATTTTCGAACTCCTGGACGCCCAACCCAGGCCCGGTTCGAAAGATTACACCTACGCCCTGCAGTTGCTGCGCGCAGCCATCGGCCGGTCGAAGCCCGTCCTGCCGCGGTCAGACGACAAGGAAAGATTCAAATCACTTGCCGACCTGATCCTGGCCAGACCCAGGCTGGAGCAGGAGGGCAAGACTTTCATCGGCTTTGAAGGCGGCGCCAGGAAACTGGAGAGAACATCCCTGTCCGTCCTCGAAAACCGGGTCCAGTACCTCGCCTCCGCCCATAGGGATAACCCCAATTGGATTCCAATCGAAACTTTTTTCCAATACCACGCCTCCTTGAGCCGTGGATTGCCGAGCGGTGACCGCGGACAGCCCGAACCCCTCCGCGAACCCGCGAAAACCACTGAGAGGTTCAATTCCTTGAGGGAACTGCTCCAGGCCCTGCCCAGGTTGGAACGGGAAGACAAAAGGTATGTCGGCTTCCAGGGCGGTCTCGGGAAAATGCTGGGAACCTCCAGGACCGGCCTTGAGAACCGGAACCGCTATCTCGTTTCCGCCACCAGCGACAACGCCAACTGGATCCCGATCGACGAACTTCTCCGGCACTATGCGGCATCGGAATAGGGGGCCTGGCGCTGACGGCGGGCCCGCCGACCCACTCCGCGGCCAAAGCGGGAACGGTGATGGACGGTGATGGACGGTGATGGAGCCAGGTGATCACTGGCTCCGGCATCATTCGCAAGGGTGCGCCTGCCTCGCCTCCGGCGAGGTCCCTTGGGCGCAGCCCAAGGGAATTTTGGAAGGCAGGGCCGCCTGAAACGCGCTGGCGTGTTTGCCGCGGCCCTGCCTTCCAAAATCTGGCGCGCCCTTGCTCGCGGCGCGTCAAAAGAGCACAGACGACATCACCTGGTGACATCACCGTCCATCACCGTTCATCACCGGCTAAATCAATATTTACCTTTTGCCGTGGACCTGCTCCGGGATGAGCCGGGCGGGGTTTGGCCGATGCACGGGATTGACCCTCCGGCCATGGCGTTCCCCCGAACCGGCATCCTTGGTCTACTGCGGCATCATGTTGGGACGGTACTCCGGGGCGAACACCACCGGGCACTTCTGGTTCAGCTGCTCCAGCAGCGCTTTCTGGATCTGCTGGGCCTGCTTGCGCTTCCAGGCACCGGGCAGCTGGTCCTTGACCTGCTCGAACGCGGGCAGGCCGGCGGCCTGGTTCGCGGCCTTGGCCTGGATCACGTAATCGTCATAGAAGGCATGGAGCTCGGCTTCGGTGGGCTCGGCCTTGGGCATGAGCCGGTCCGCCAGGATCTGGAAGTAGGCGGCGGCAATGGCGGCTTCGATCTCGATCTTGGCCTTGGGGTCCTTGTCCACCCCGTTGGCCTTGACGAACTGGATCAGCGCCTTCTGGTTCACCAGGGTGCCCAGGAACTGGTTGCGCTGGTCCCGCAGGCCCTGGCTGGTGAGGAACTCCTTGACCTTGGCGGGGTCGCCCAGGTAGTCGGAGACGGTGGCGTTGAAGGCCGTCTCGGTGATCTTCTCGCCGCCCACGCTGGCCACCACGGGGCTGTTGTCCTTGGACACCTTGCCGCAACCCAGCGCGCCCAGCACCAGCATCCCGCACATTCCCATCATTCGCGCCGCGCGCATTTCCATGCTTCTCTCCTAAATGATTCGGTTCCAGAATGACAGCGACCAGTCCCCTTTCCTAGCGGAGTCCCCCCATGACGGCGTCCACCCAACTTGAAAAACTCGAGCTGCAGGTGTTTTCGGCCCCGTGGTGCCCGGATTGCCGCCGCCTGGAACGCTGGCTTTCCGACCAGCGGGTGGCCCACAGCGTGGTGGACATCGAAGCGGTTCCCGGAGCCGCGGAGCGGCTTGAGGCGGAGACCGGCAAGAAGGCGATCCCGTTCATCCTGGTGGGCGGCAAGGCCTGGGTCCGCGGCTACCACCGGGAACTGCCCCAGCGGTTCGATCCGGACCTGCTGGTGCGGGAACTGCTGGCCGCCGCCGGCCGGTGAACCTCCAAAGGCGCGGCGCGGGCCGGGCCGCGACCCGGGGGCGGCGGCATACGCTCTGTCCATGAAGCCGAATCCATGGCAGTCTAAGAGGTTCCTTTGGAGAGATCTGTGCCCCACCCATTCTCGAGTCAATTCTGGTCCAACCTCTTCACCTCCGACCTGGCCATTGATCTGGGCACGGCCTCGGTGCTGGTGTACACCCGGCAGGCGGGCCGCATTGTAGTATATGAGCCTTCAATCGTAGCACTCAATACCCAAAGTCACGAAGTGGAGGCGGTCGGCGACGAAGCCAAGCAGCTCCTGGGCCGGACCCCCCAGGGGGTGCAGACCATCCGCCCCATGAAGGACGGGATGATCTACGAAGTGGACGCCGCCGAGAAGATGCTGGCCGCCTTCATCAAGAAGGCCAGGCCCAACCGGGGCTTCGCCCGGACCCGGATCGTGGTGAGCGTCCCCCCCAGGGCCCACCAGGTGGCCAGGCGCGCGGTCAAGCAGGTCTGCTACGACGCCAAGGCGGGCGAAGTGTTCCTGGTGGACCAGACCATGGTGGCCGCCATCGGAGCTGGATTAGCCATCAATGAAAAGCGCGGATGCATGATCGTCGATATCGGCGGCGGCACCACCGACGTGGCGGTCATCTCATACAACGGCAAGGTCTTTGCCGATTCCATCCTGATCGCCGGCGACGAGATGGATGAGGCGATCATCAAATACATCCGGGAAAAATACAACGTCCTGATCTCGGAGGCCGCCGCCGAGGAAGTGAAGTGGAGCCTGGGCTCGGCCTACTCCTCCGACAAGACCCGGACCATGAGCATCTCCGGCCGGGACCAGTTCGAGGGCCTGCCCAAGACCCTGACTCTCAACGACATGGAAATCCGTGAAGCCCTGGCGGAACCCATCAGCGCCATCATCGACCTGGTGCGCAAGGCCCTCAATGAAACCCCGCCCCAGCTCGCCGCCGACCTCATCGACCGGGGCATCTGCCTTACCGGCGGCGGCTCCAAGATCCAGGGCCTGGACATCCGCCTCAGCAAGGAGACCCACCTCCCCTGCTACCGGGCCGAAAATCCGGAGACCGCGGTCGTCCGCGGCACTGCCATGCTGCTGGAGGACATCCCCTTCCTGAGGCGGATCCAGATCCTGGACTAGGGAGGAAGTGCAACACCCCGTGCAGAAATCCATGACCGGCAAGCCAACCCGCATCGAACACCCCGAGGCCCGCCCGTGAGGCAGCGCGCCTGGGGCTGGAATCCCGTCGGCCGGCGCCGCTGGGCGGTGGCGGCCCTGCTGGGCGGGCACCTGCTCTGGATGGCCCTGGGGCGGGGCGGATCGAACCGCTGGCAGCACCTGGCCAACGTCCTGGCCGCCCCGCCGCGGGCGGCGTCCGCCCGCTGGGAGAACTGGAAGAACGCCCGCCAGGACAAGGTGACCGACCTGGCCCATGCCCGGACCGAGCTGCTGACCCTGAGGGCCCAGGTGACCGGGCTGCTGACCGCGCGGGAGGCGGAAGCCCCCCGGGTCGCCGAGGCCGACGAGGCCATCCGCCTGCTGGGGCTGAAGCGGCTGCTGCCGCTGGCCTTCCGGGCCGCCCGGGTGGTCGTCAATGTGCGCAAGGCCCCGTTCGGGGGGATGATCCTCGACCAGGGGGCGGATGCCGGGCTCACCCCCGACCAGGGCGTCATCGCCCCCGAGGGGGTGGTGGGACGGATCTGGGACGTGGGCCCGACCGAATCCAGCCTGCTCCCCCTGGACGCCTACAACGCCTCCACCGGGGTGATGCTGGCCCGGTCCAGGGCCACCGGGGTGCTGCAGGGCCTCGGTCCGGGCAAGGCCGCCATCCGCTACATCGGCAGCCAGGAAGTGGTCCAGGTGGGCGAACCGGTGTTCACCTCAGGCCTGGACCGGATCTTCCCCCGGGGCCTCCTGGTGGGCTATGTCAGCGCCGTGGCCCCCCATGACGTGGAACTCCACGTGGAGGTGGTCCTGGCCGCCCCCCTGGACCGGGTCGGGCTGGTGCTGATCCTGCCGGCCCACCCCCAGATGGAGATCCAGCCGCCCGCCGGACCGCCCCAGGCCACTCCCGGAAAGCAGGCGGGCCCATGAGCAATCCCGCCGGAACCCCCCTGGTGCGCCGGTTCATCCTGGCCCTGGTGTGCCTGGGCGGGATCCACTACGCCGCCCCGTGGCCCGGCCCCCAGGCGGTCCTGAACACCTTCCTGGTGCTGGGCCTGGCCCCTGGCTTCACCTCCCCCCTGGCCGGCATCGCCTGGGCCGCGGCCGGCGGTTGGGTCATGGAAGGCACCTTGAGGCTGTACCCCCATCTGGGCGGCACCGCGTTCGGCAACATGCTGGCCTGTCTGCTGGCGTTCAGCCTGCTCCTGCGCTGGCCCCCCCACGCTCTCAAATCATACTGGGGACGGCAGGCGGCGCTGGTGGTCGTGCATGCGCTGCTGGTCCACGCCTCCGTCCGCTTCGCCGCCGGCCCCCACGCCTGGGGCACCGGCTGGCTCTGGTCCCTGGTCCTGATCCCCGCCTGGGCCACCCTGGCCCTGCGTCTCCACCCGCCCCTGCATCGGAAGTAGCCCTTGGAAATCCAGCACCGCACCCTGATCCAGAAACGCATCGGCATCATGAAGACCGTGGCATGGTTCATGATCCTGTGGCTGGTGCTGGCCTATGCCCGCGTCCAGCTCTGGAAGGGCCGGGAAATGCAGAGGCTGGCCCTGGCCCAGGCGGTCAAGACCCGCACCACCCCCGCGCCCCGGGGCATCATCTTCGACCGCAACAGCAACAAGCTGGTGGACAACCGCCGGGCCCTGCACCTGGTGATCCAGTACGAGGACCTGCCCCGGGATAATGGCCAGATCGAAGCCCTGGCCCAGGCCCTGCAGACCGATCCGGACCAGCTCAAGCGGCGGGTCGCGGCCATCCGCCAGGCGGCCGGCAACCGGATGCTGGTGCTCCAGGACAACCTGGACGACGGCGCTGTGGCCCGGGCCGAAGTGCTCCGGGCCCGGTTCCCCTTCCTCAGCATCGAAGTGGCGCCGCGCCGGGTCTACCTGGGCGAGGACCTGGCCGGCCACGCCCTGGGCTACGTGGGCGAGGTGACCCCCGAGGAGCTGCTCAAGGATCCCGGCCGCTACCAGCTGGGCGAGATCATCGGCCGCACCGGCTTCGAAGCGGCCCGGAACGACCGGCTGCGGGGCGTGGACGGCCAGCGCCGGATCCTGGTGGACTACCTGGGCCGGGAAGTGGCCACCTACGGCCAGCAGGAGGCCAAGCCCGGGCGGAGCGTCTACCTGACCCTGGACGCCGGGCTGCAGACCACCATGAAGGAGGCCTTCGGCCAGACCCAGGGCGCCGGCGTGGTCATCGATCTGCGCGACGGCGGGATCCTGGCGCTCTATTCCAGCCCCTCCTACGATCCCAACGTGTTCCTGAACCGGCTCACCCAGGAGCAGGTGAAGACCTACTGGGACAATCCGGACCGGCCGATGCTGAACCGGGTCACCCAGGGCCGCTACCCGCCCGGGTCCACCTTCAAGCTGCTGGTGGCCCTGGCCGCGCTGGAGAAGGGCATCATCACCCCGGCCACCACGTTCACCTGCAACGGTCACAAGAGCTTCTACGGCCGGGACTTCCGCTGCGACGCGGTGCACGGGACCCTGAACCTGGTCCAGGCCATCGCCCGCAGCTGCGACATCTACTTCTACGAACTGGGCGCGCGCCTGGACGTTGATGACATCTACAACACCGCCAAGAAATACGGGCTCACCGAGGCCACCGGCATCGACCTCCCGCACGAAGCGGTGTCCCGGGTGCCCAGCCGGGAATGGAAGCAGCGGGTGAAGAAGGAGAAGTGGTACGCCGGCGAGACCATCAGCGTCGCCATCGGCCAGGGGGCCAACAGCCTCACCCCCATCGCCCTGGCCCGCTTCTACGCCATGATCGCCACCCACGGCAAGCTGCTGACGCCCCACCTGCTCTACGGCGTGCGCCAGGAGAACGGCGGCGAGATCGATCTGTACCAGCCGCCCCCGCCCAAGGATACCGGCCTGAGCAGCGCCAACTGGGCCACCCTGGACGAGGGGCTCTACGAGGTGGTCCATTCCGGCACCGCCGCGGCCTCGGCCCTGCCCGGCGTGACCATGGTCGGCAAGACCGGCACCAGCCAGGTCACCACCTTCGTGGACAAGGCGCATTACGCCAGCCTGGCCAAGAAGCTCCGGGACAACGCCCTGTTCGCCGGCTACGCGCCCCGGGAGAATCCGCAGATCGCTTTCGCGGTGGTGGCCGAGAACGCCGGCTTCGGCGCGTCATCGGCCGCCCCCATCGCCCGCAAGCTGTGCCAGTACTGGTTCATCGACCGCCTGAAGAAGCCCCTGCCGCCGCCCGGCGCCAAGCTGCCCGACGCCTTCCAGCAGGACCTCGACGCGGACGGGGACGCGCCCTGATGCGCGAGCGGCTCCGCTTCCTGGATACCCGGCTGCTGCTGCCCATGCTGCTGCTGGTGATCATGGGCACCCTCACGGTCTACTCCGCGGGCCGCGGCACCATCCAGTCCGGACTCTGGCTCAAGCAGACGCTCTGGACCGTCCTGGGGTTCCTGGCCCTGGCCGGGGTGGCGGCGACGAGCCCGCTGAGGATCTTCCGCAGCGCCCTGCCGCTCTACATCCTGGGCCTGCTCAGCCTGGCCGCGGTCCTGGTGGTGGGCCACCGCATCGGCGGCGCCCAGCGCTGGCTGGTCATCGGCCACATAACCCTCCAGCCGTCCGAATTGATGAAATGGCTTACCCTGCTCTTCGTGACGCACCGCCTCGGCACCCGCCCGCTGCAGCTGGTGGGCGCCTGGGACCTGGTGGGGGCCTCGACCCTGGTGTTCTTTCCCATGCTGCTGGTGCTCAAGCAGCCGGACCTGGGCATGGCCATCAGCTTCCTGCCGATCCTGCTGCTGATCCCGCTGCTCAAGGGGCTCAAGGCCAAATGGGTGCTGGCCGCCCTGGTCGGGGTGTCGCTCCTGGGGGTGTTCTCCTGGCAGAAAGTGCTGAAGCCCTACCAGAAGCAGCGGGTGATGACCTTCCTGGACCCGGGCGCCGACCTCCAGGGCAAGGGCTACCAGATCAACCAGAGCCGCATCGCCATCGGCTCCGGGGGGCTGTTCGGCCAGGGCTTCACCAGCGGCAGCCAGACCCAGCTCAACTTCCTGCCGGTGAAGACCACCGATTTCGTCTTCTCGGTATGGGCCGAGGAGCGCGGCTTCATGGGGGTGCTGCTGGCCCTGGGCCTGTTCGGCGCGGTCATCATGCGCATCCTGGACACCGCCCGGGTGGCCAAGACCTCCGCCGAGACCTATTTCTGTGTCGGCGCGGCAGGGATCTTCGCGCTGCACCTGATGGTGAACGTGGGGATGGTGATCGGCCTGCTGCCCAACAAGGGGATCGTGCTGCCGTTCTTCAGCGCCGGGGGGAGCAGCACGTTGAGCTATTTCCTCGGGCTCGGTGTGGTGATGGCGGTGCGGTACCGGGCTAAGATGAAGTAATCAAAGAAATGGCCGCAACCGGCCGGCGATGCCGCGCCAGGCCGGCGCGCTTGGGGGTAAGTTTATGTCATGGTTCAGGTTAGGAGCCAGGATCGCCGCCCTGTCAGGCTGCGCCATGATCCTTCCGGGCGCCGCCCCGATCCGGATCGCCTCCATCTACGCCCGGACCGGGCCGGCCGCCAGCGACAACGCCCTGTCCGTCCAGGGGGTGCGGGAGGCGGTCGAGGAGCTGAACGCCAGGGGCGGCGTGCTCGGGCGCAAGCTCGACCTGGTCGAACTGGACAACCTCAGCACCCCCATCGGCTCGATGCTCGCCGCGCAGAAGGCGGTGAAACTCCGGGTGACCGCCATCATCGGGGCGGCCTGGAGCTCCCACACCCTGGCCATGACCCCCGTCGCCCAGGCCGGGCGGACCCCCCTGATCACCAACATCTCCACCCACGAGGAGATCACCCGGGCCGGGGACTGCATCTTCCAGATGTGCTTCACCGATGCCTTCCAGGGCCGGGCGATGGCCGATTTCGCCCTGACCGCGCTCCAGGCCCGCACCGCCGTCACCGTGGTCAACCTGACCAGCGACTATTCCATCGGCCTGGCCCGGCAGTTCGAACTGGATTTCTCCACGGGCGGAGGCAGGATCGGCCGCCAGCTGACCTACCGGGCCAACCAGGCCACCTTCACGGAACTCGCCGCCGAGGTCAAGGCCGCCAATCCGGACGTGGTGTTCGTCCCGGGCTACTGGGAAAGCGCCGTCATCCTCAAGGCCATCACGGCCCAGGGCGCGACCGCCGTCCCACTGGGCGGGGACGGCTGGGCCACCCCCCAGTTCTTCGATATGGGCGGCAAGGACCTCGCGCGCGGCTTCTATTCGACCCACTGGTCGGAAGACTCCGAGTCGCCGGTGTCGAAGGCCTTCGTGAAGAAGTACAAGCGGAGCCCCAGGCCGATGGATTCCCAGGAGGCCCTCGCCTACGACGCCGTGCGCCTGCTGGCCGACGCGATCCGGCGGGCCGGCGGTCCGGACCGGGAAAAGGTCAGGCAGGCCCTCGCCGCCACCCACGGATTCAACGGCGTGACCGGGCCCATCACCTTCCTCCAGCCTGGGGAGCAGAACCGGAATCTGGTCATCATGAAGATCAGCAACGGCAAGGCCGCCTATTTCAAGAGCTTCAAGCCATGAATGGCCGGACCTGGACCCGCCTGCGCGGCATCGCCTTCGGCCTCGCCCTGGCAGCCGGCCCCGCCCTGGGGGCGGCGGAACCGGTCAAGCTGGCCCTGATCCTGGCCCAGACCGGGATCGGCGCCAACGAGAACCTGCCCGCGCTCAAGAGCGCGGAGATGGCCGTGGAGGAGCTCAACGCCTCCGGCGGGCTGCTGGGCCGGACCATCGAACTGGTCGTCCTGGACGACGCCAGCACCCCGCTGGGCGCCAGGAAGGCCGCGGAACGCGCGGTCAGCCAGGGGGTCGTCGGGGTGATCGGGGCGTTCCGCAGTTCCCACTGCCTGGCCATGCTGCCGGTGATCGGCGCGGCCCGGATCCCCATGATCACCCCGGTCGCGACCAACCCCGAGGTCACCGCGGGGGCCGAATACACCTTCCGCGCCTGCTTCACCGACGAGAACCAGGGCCGGGCCATGGCGGACTTCGCGCGCCGGGACCTGCGCTCGCTCCGCGCCGTGGTGCTCACCAACCGGACCGAGAACTATTCCATCACCCTGGCCGGCTTCTTCGCTTCCCGGTTCCGGGAGATGGGCGGGAAGATCGCCTGGGAGGGCGAGTACCAGGGCAGCGCCACCGACTTCAAGGCGATCCTGGCCACCCTGAAGCAGCTCCGGCCTGATGTCGTCTTCATCCCGGGCTATCCCCGCGACAGCGGCCTGCTCATCAGCCAGGCGGCCAGTTCCGGCCTCCACCCGGTGTTCCTGGGCGCCGATGCCTGGGACATGGGCATCGACCAGTATGCGGGCCCGGCCCTGGAAGGGGCCTACCACTCCGACCAGTGGCACCCGGACGCCCCCAACCCCAGGAACCGGAGCCTCAAGGTCCAGTTCCAGAAGCGGTACAGCCATGACGCGTTCGACAGCATGCAGATCCCGCTCACCTATGATTCGGTGATGCTGTTCGCGGACGCCGTGAAACGGGCGAATTCCCTGAACCCGGAAAAGATCCGGCTGGCCCTCCAGCAGACCAGAGGGTTCCAGGGCGCCACCGGCAGCCTCACCTTCGACCAGAACCGGAACCCGATCGGCCGGGAGATCGTGCTCATGAAGTTCCACCACGGCGCATGGAACTATTTCAAGTCGATCAGCGCGGACCGGTGACCGTGATGCCTTTCCGCAGTCTCCGGCTGAAGATCAATGCGGCGATCACCGCCACCTGCCTGTTCGTCGCGCTGTTCTTCGGGGCCATCGTCTATCCCTTCGAGATGAACCGGCGCAATGCCCGGTTCGAGGAGATCCGGACCCTGGTCGGCACTGTCTTCGAGCAGAAGCGCGAGGAGATCGCCAACGAGATCTACGCCCGGCAGACCACCGCCCTGGCCAGTTCCCTGGACAGCATCAAGGAGGTCAAGGGCATCGCCAAGGTCACCGTATACGGCACCGACGGCGCCCTGCTGGCCGCGACCGGCCCCGGACCGGAAGCCGGGATCGACGGCGGCCTCCAGGCGCTGGACCGGGATCCGGACATCCAGCGCCAGGTCCTTTCGGGCCATCCCTACGCGGTCTACAGCGCCCCGATCGAGGTCATCGGCGAGAAGGTCGGATACATCAAGCTCTTCTATGACCTGCAGCCCCTGCGCCAGGAGGCCGTCTACACCATCGGCGTGTTCATCCTGCTCCTGGCCACGACCATCGCCGTGGTCTCTTCCCTGCTCAACATCCTGCTCAACCGCTTCGTGCTGCGCCCGACCGTCATGCTGCGCAACGCCATCGCCCGGCTCCAGGACGGCAATCTGGGCGAACAGGTCCCGGTGGTCTCCCGGGATGAGATCGGCGAGGTGGCCGCGGCCTTCAACGGGATGTCCAGCATGCTCGGGCGCCAGCAGGAGGCGCTGATCGATTCGGTGAAGGCCCGGGAGCGCTATGCCCAGGACCTGGAGCGCTCGAACCGGGAGCTGGAGGAGTTCAACACCACCCTGGAATCCCTGGTCCAGCAGCGCACCTCGGACCTCACCGACAGCAACGGGCGGCTCCAGGCGGAGATCCACGAGCGCATCCGCTCCGAGCAGGCGCGCCGCGAGCTGGAAGAGAAGCTCGTCCGGTCCCAGAAGATGGAGGCGCTCGGCCTGCTCGCCGGCGGGGTCGGCCACGACCTCAACAACGTCCTTTCCGGAGTGGTCAGCTACCCCGATCTGCTGCTGATGGACATGCCGGACGACCACCCGCTGCGCAGGGCGATCACCACGATCCGGAATTCCGGGCTCAAGGCCGCGGCGATCGTCCAGGACCTGCTGGCCCTCGCCCGCCGCGGCGTCATGCAGGCCAGCGTGCTGGACCTCAACGCCGACATCATCCAGGACTACCTGGGCTCACCGGAATACACCGACCTGCTCGCCCAGCATCCCGGCGTGCGGATCGAGGTCCGCCTGGACCCCGCCCTGCTGCCGATCAAAGGCTCCCCGGTGCACCTCAAGAAATCCCTGATGAACCTGATCATCAACGCCATGGAGGCGCAGCCCCGCGGGGGCAGCATCCAGGTCAGCACCAGCAACGTCTACCTTGACGGACCCCTGGAAGGCGCCGGCAAAGTGGCGGAAGGGGACTACGTCCGGCTCAGGGTCGAGGATGACGGCGTCGGGATCCAGCCGGAGGACCTGCCGAAGATCTTCGAACCGTTCTATACCCGGAAGGTGATGGGCAGGAGCGGGACCGGGCTGGGGATGGCGGTGGTGTGGGGGACCATCCAGGACCATGACGGCGCCATCACCGTCCACAGCGTGCCCGGCCAGGGTTCCAGCTTCGACCTGTTCTTCCCGGTCACCCGCGAGGCCGGCATCGCCGCGACGGAGCGGGTGCCGACCGCGGAATACCTCGGCCGCGGGGAGCTGGTGCTGGTGGTGGACGACCTGGAGGATCAGCGGACGCTGGTCTGCGCGATCCTGGAGCGGCTGAACTACCGGACCGAGACGGCCGCCAGCGGGGAGGAGGCGGTGGCCTACCTGCGGACCCGCCCGGTCGATCTGGTCCTGCTCGACATGATCATGGACCCGGGGCTGGACGGCCTGGCCACCTACCGGCAGATCATTCAGCGCCATCCCGGACAGAAGGCGATCATCGCCAGCGGTTATGCGGAAAATGAGCGGGTCGTCGAGGCCATCGCCCTGGGCGCCGGCCGCTACCTCAAGAAGCCCTACACCATCGAGAACCTGGGCCAGGCCCTGCGCGCCACGCTTTAGGGAAGGTGCCTGGCCACGTAGACGGCCAGGGCCCGGCTGACCGGCTCCGGGGGGTCGCGGAATTCGACGCCCACCAGGCAGTAGCGTCCCGGGACGGCGGACGCCAGGGCCTCGGGGTTGCGGCCCATCACCCACTTCACCCTGCCCCGCAGCACCCCCCTGGGCAGGTCCGGGTGGAGGAAATGGAACTCGTCCAGGTCCACCCCCTGGCGGACCTCCTGGCACCGGTCCAGGGGCAGCCGCAGGCAGCAGCCGCCGGCGCTGAGATCGAGCAGATCGGCCTCGGTGATCAGGGTGTCCCCGGCCATGAACCGAGCGCGGAAGCCGGCGCCCAGGGTGAGCCGCGGGGTGTGCCGGCGTTCGGCGGGATCCGCCGTCCCGGCCTGGCCCGCCGCCGGGACGGCGGATTCATGTACCGTGCCGGCGTCCCCGGTGACCGCGCTGGCGGCCTCGGGGCCCGGGGCGTCGCCGGCGGCGGGTCCGTCCGGGGCCTCCCCGTCCCGGCCTTCCGGGCGCCGGCGGAGCTTGGGCGGCAGGGTGGCGGGAACCGGCGGGCAGCGCTGCGCGGCCAGGCCGCGCAGCGCTGTTTCCACCGGGCCGGAGAGCTTGCCGAAACCCAGGCCCAGGAACAGGCCGGCCGGTTCGTGGACCAGGTAGGCCGCCTTCCCTTCGACCTCCATCGCCGCGGGGCACCGGGGCACCTTGTTGAGCTTGACCACCATGAATTTCTGCCCCGCCGGCACCAGGTTGGTGCCCAGCACCAGGCGTTTCTCGCTGCCGATGGCCACGGCCTTCTCGACCCGGACCCGGGCCCCGCCTTCGGAAACGTTTTCCAGGGCGCCGGTGATCCCCGCGCCTTCGAACAGGTCCTGGAGCGCGGTCAGGCTCGCCTGCTCCTTGGGGTTCAGGCGCACCCGGGGGTGGCGCCGGCGTTCCATCAGTTCCAGCAGGTCCGGAAGCTGCAGGGCCAGGACCCCGGGGCGGGCCGCCTCCAGCGCCCGGCTGGCGCCGCCGATCCTGAGCCCGTCATGGATGAAAGTGAAGGCCACCTTGCCGCCCTTGGCCACCGGCAGGTGATCCTTGGGCAGCAGCCGGAAGCTGCGGGCCTCCTCGTTGACGCTGTGGACCAGGGCGGAGCTCTCCTGCCCCTTGTCGTTGCGCACGATGAACGGGCTGCGGACCCGCATCGCCTCCTCCAGGTAGGCCAGGACCAGTTCCGGGCTCGCCGGCTCCTCCTTGCCCTTGCTGAAATTGAAGATGGCCATCGCTCGACCTCGCACTCCACCCGGGGTTGTTGATATCGTCAAAATGGCACCGCCCCATGGTATCCGCAATCGCGAAGGGTCCCCCGATCCGTGGCAAAATGCAAAAACCGAGGAAAAGCCGATGGATCCCCGCGACCGCATGAAATATCTAGCCGCGCAGGTGCTGGAGCACCGGCGC
>Ga0316217_10002807_pt1 | contig 20636 bp, 9 predicted proteins | sample 1anoAmetaG_FD_203633 | JGI IMG/M metagenome (GOLD analysis project Ga0316217, IMG submission 203633) | Freshwater microbial communities from Trout Bog Lake, Wisconsin, USA - 1anoA | ecosystem: Environmental > Aquatic > Freshwater > Lake > Hypolimnion/Profundal zone | place: USA: Wisconsin...
AAGGCAACTTTGTGCTGGTGAACCGGACCGATGTGGACTACATCGACGTCTCGCCGAAGCAGCTTGTTTCGGTGGCCGCGTCGCTGGTCCCCTTCCTGGAACACGATGACGCCAACCGCGCCCTGATGGGCGCCAACATGCAGCGCCAGTCCGTGCCGCTGCTGGTGGCCGAAGCGCCGCTGGTGGGCACCGGTATGGAAGGCGTCACCGCCCGCGACTCGGGCGCCGTGATTCTGGCCAAGCGCAACGGCATCATCGACTCGGTCGATTCCGAACGCATCATCGTGCGCGTCGAGGGTGAGCATCACCCAACACAGCTTTCGCGCGAGGTGGGTTCCGACATCTACCAGCTCATCAAGTTCAAGCGCTCGAACCAGAACACCTGCATCAACCAGAAGCCCGTGGTCCGCGAGGGCGACCGGGTCATCAAGGGCCAGGTCATCGCCGACGGACCTTGCACCGAGCAGGGCGAGCTGGCGCTGGGACGCAACGTGCTGGTGGCCTTCATGCCCTGGCGCGGCTACAACTTCGAGGACGCCATCCTCATCAGCGAAAAGCTGGTGCGCGAGGACTACTACACCTCGGTGCACATCGAGGAGTTCGAAATCGAAGCTCGGGACACGAAGCTGGGACCCGAGGAGATCACGCGCGACATTCCCAACGTCAGCGAGCACGCGCTGCGCGACCTGGACGAGAGCGGCGTGATCCGCATCGGCGCCCAGATCAAGCACGGCGACATCCTCGTGGGTAAGGTAACGCCCAAGGGCGAGACCCAGCTCACGCCGGAAGAAAAGCTGCTGCGCGCCATCTTCGGTGAAAAGGCCGGCGATGTGCGCGATGCTTCGCTCACCTGCCCTCCGGGCATCGAGGGCACGGTGGTCGATGTGCGCATCTTCAGCCGCAAGGGCCAGGAAAAGGACGAGCGCGCCAAGCAGATCGAAGGCGAATACGTGGCCAAGCTGGAAAAGAACCTGGGCGACGAAATCCGCATTCTGACCGACGAGCGCCTCAAGCGTTTGGACGGCATCCTGGGCGGCAAGGAAGTGCTGGCCGATCTGCACGACGAGCGCACCAACAAGCGCTTGCTGACCAAGGCTGCCATTCTCGATCGCGACACCATCGAGCGCATCTCGACCAAGAATCTCAAGCGCATCCGCTACGCCGACAAGGACCCCCGCGTCAACGAGCAGATCGACGAGATCGAAGAGATGACCTCGCGCCAGATCGAAGTCCTGCGCAAGATTACCAATGAGAAGATTGGCAAGCTGCAAAAGGGCGACGAGCTGCCTCCGGGCGTCATCAAGCTGGTCAAGGTCTACGTCGCCATGAAGCGCAAGCTGAGTGTGGGCGACAAGATGGCCGGCCGCCACGGCAACAAGGGCGTGATCGCGCGCATTCTTCCCGAGGAAGACATGCCGTATCTGCCCGACGGAACCCCGGTGGAGATCGTGCTCAATCCGCTCGGCGTGCCTTCCCGTATGAACGTGGGACAGATTCTTGAAACCCACTTGGGCTGGGCCGCACATGCGCTGGGCGCGAAGATTGCCGCGTTGATCGCAGCCAATACCGATGCCGAGTACACCCGCGAGCTGATGAAGAAGGAGTTCGCCGGAACCGCGACACTGCGCCAATTGCTGGAACTCGACGACGAGATGTTGCTTCGCGTCGGGGCCGGCATGAAGCGCGGCATCTGGTTCGGCACCGCGGTCTTCGACGGCGCGCAGGAGAGCGAGATCAAGGCTCTGCTGGCTTCCGCCGGTTTGCCCTCTTCAGGCAAGACGGCGCTGTTCGACGGCATGACCGGCGAACAGTTCGAGCAGCCGGTCACGGTGGGCTACATCTACATGCTCAAGCTCTCCCACTTGGTGGACGACAAGATTCACGCCCGTTCCATCGGACCGTACTCGCTCATCACCCAGCAGCCGCTGGGCGGCAAGGCGCAGTTCGGCGGCCAGCGCTTCGGCGAAATGGAAGTGTGGGCTCTGGAAGCCTACGGCGCGGCCTACATCCTGCAGGAGCTGCTCACCGCCAAATCCGACGACGTGTACGGCCGCACCAAGATCTACGAGGCCATCGTCAAGGGCGAGGCGGCCATCGAGCCGGGCGTGCCGGAGTCGTTCAACGTGCTGATCCGCGAGTTGCAGTCGTTGTGCCTGGACGTGGAGCTGATCAAGCGCGCCGACCTGATCAAAAAGGCGCCGGCGCCGGAGATGACGGCAGTTGCCGATTAAGTGCGAGTTGTCAGTTGTCAGTTTTCAGTTATCGCTGTTCGATTCAAACGCGACGAACTGTTAACTGACTACTGATAACTGATCACTGATCACTGTTTTTAGGGTCCTTCTTGAAAGCGGCAAACACCGCTTCCCTGGGAAGGAAGGACCCCCAGAGAATCCCGGGGAAAAGCCGCGGCAGCGGCCGAAAGGCCCGCCAAGGAGGGTCGCCTTGTTCCGTTCAAACCCGTTCGAGCTCACCAGTCCGATTACAGATTTCGACGCTATCCGCATCATGCTGGCTAGCCCGGAAAAAATCCGCAGTTGGTCGCACGGTGAGGTCACCAAGCCGGAGACCATCAACTACCGCACCTTCAAGCCGGAGCGCGACGGCCTGTTCTGCGCGCGCATCTTTGGACCGGTGACGGACTGGGAGTGCCTGTGCGGCAAGTACAAGCGCATGAAGCACCGCGGCGTCATCTGCGACAAGTGCGGCGTGGAAGTGACGGTCAGCAAGGTGCGCCGCGAGCGCATGGGCCACATCGAGCTGGCCTCTCCGTGTTCGCATGTCTGGTTCTTCAAGGGCCTGCCTTCGCGCATCGGCCACTTGCTGGATATTTCGCTGCGCGATCTGGAGAGCATTCTCTACTTCGAGTCCTATGTGGTGGTCGATCCCGGCGACGCGCCGGTGAAAGAGCGCGAGATCATCAAGGACGAGGCCAAGTTCCGCGAACTGGATCAGCAGTTCCGCCCCTCCGGCTTCAAGGCCATGATGGGCGCCGAAGCCATCAAGGAATTGCTCAAGCGCGTGCAGATCGAAGAGCTGGGCATCGAGCTGCGCGAGCGCATGAAGACCGAAACCTCCGCGCAGAAGAAGATCAAGTACTCCAAGCGCCTCAAGGTCGTCGAGGCCTTCCGCAAGAGCGACAACAAGCCGCAGTGGATGATTCTCGACGTGCTGCCGGTCATTCCTCCCGAGCTGCGCCCGCTGGTGCCGCTGGACGGAGGCCGTTTTGCGACTTCCGATCTCAACGATCTCTATCGCCGCGTCATCAACCGTAACAACCGGTTGAAGAAGCTGATGGACCTGCACGCTCCAGAAGTCATCGTGCGCAACGAAAAGCGCATGTTGCAGGAAGCTGTCGATGCGCTGTTCGATAACGGCCGCCGCGGTCGCGTCCTTCGCGGCGCCAACAACCGCCCGCTCAAGTCTCTCAGCGATACGCTCAAGGGCAAGCAGGGCCGTTTCCGCCAGAACCTCCTCGGCAAGCGCGTGGATTACTCCGGCCGTTCGGTCATCGTGGTCGGTCCCGAGTTGAAGCTGCACCAGTGCGGGTTGCCCAAGAAGATGGCGCTCGAACTGTTCAAGCCCTTCATCTATCACCGCCTGGAGCAGACCGGCCAATGCACCACCATCAAGCAAGCCAAGGAAATGGTGGAGATGCAGGAGCCGGTGGTGTGGGACATCCTCGAGGAAGTCATCAAGGATCACCCCGTCATGCTGAACCGCGCCCCCACCCTTCACCGTCTGGGCATTCAGGCCTTTGAGCCGGTGCTGGTCGAGGGCAAGGCGATCAAGATTCACCCGCTGGTCTGTACCGCCTTCAACGCCGACTTCGACGGCGATCAGATGGCCGTGCACATTCCGCTCTCGCCCGAAGCGCAGATCGAAGCCAGCGTGCTGATGCTGGCCTCGCACAACATTCTGTCGCCGGCCTCCGGTCAGCCCATCACCGTGCCTACGCAGGATATGGTGCTCGGTCTCTATTACTTGACCAAGGCCAAGAAGGGCGCCAAGGGCGAAGGCCGCGTCTTCGCCAATACCGAAGAAATCCTGATGGCCCTGGAAGCCAAGGAAGTGGAGACTCTGTCCCCCATCCGCCTGCGTTACACGGGCAAGGTGCTGGACATGACCACGGCCTACGACGACCAGGATCTGACCCACACCGACGCCGTGGACTTCAACAAGGAGTACATCTCCACCACGGTCGGTCGCGTCATCCTCAACGATCGCCTGCCCGAGGGCATGCCCTTCGTCAACGGCCTGCTCAAGAAGAAGGGCATTGGCCAGTTGGTCAACTTCTGCAACCAGAATCTCGGCCTCGAGGTTACGGTTGCCATGTTGGACCGCATCAAGGAACTGGGCTTCCAGTACGCCACGCGCTCCGGCCTTTCGGTTGGCCTGGACGACATGGTCATCCCGGACAGCAAGTACACCGTGGTGCGCGATGCCGACTTGAAGGTGATCGAAGTCCAGAAGCAGTACATGGACGGCGCCATCACCAACGGCGAACGTTCCAACAAGGTCATCCAGATGTGGTCGGCGGTGACCGATCGCGTGGCCGACGAGATGTTCGGCAACATGAAGCGCGCCGACGACGAGGGCGTTTTCAATCCGATCTACATCATGGCCGACTCCGGCGCCCGCGGTTCCAAGCAGCAGATTCGCCAGCTCAGCGGCATGCGCGGACTGATGGCCAAGCCGTCAGGCGAGGTTATTGAAACGCCCATCACGGCAAACTTCCGCGAAGGCCTCACGGTGCTCGAGTACTTCATCTCGACCCACGGCGCGCGTAAGGGACTGGCCGACACGGCGCTCAAGACCGCCGATTCCGGCTACCTGACCCGCCGCCTGGTGGACGTGGCCCAGGATGTGATCGTGACCGAGTACGACTGCGGCACGGTCGAGGGCATCTATGTCGGCTCCATCGTTGAGTCGGGCGAGATCATCGAGGAGTTGCGCGATCGCATCATCGGCCGCGTCACCCTGGAGCGGATCAAGGACTACGACGGCAACATCGTGGTGGATGTGAACCAGGGCATCGACGAAGACACGGCCGTGGCCATTCAGGGCGCGGGCATCGAACGGGTGAAGATCCGCTCCGTGCTCACCTGCGAATCCCGCCGCGGCGTCTGCGCGCTGTGCTACGGACGTAACCTGGGTTCCGGCCGCATGGTCGAACTGGGCGAAACCTGCGGCGTCATCGCCGCGCAGTCCATCGGCGAACCGGGCACGCAGTTGACCATGCGTACCTTCCACGTCGGCGGCACGGCCAGCCGCGTCAGCGACAAGTCGCGCCTCGACGCCAAGAACAACGGCTTCGTGCGCTTTATCAACCTGAGCACCGTCGAAGCCAAGGACGGCTTCCTGGTGGCCATGAACCGCTCCGGCTCGCTGGTGGTTCAAGACGAGCGCGGCCGCGAGAAGGAGCGCTACCAGGTGGTCTACGGCGCGCGCCTCAAGGTTCGCGACGGGGATCACGTCAAGCTGGGCCAGTTGCTGGCCGAATGGGACCCCTACACCTACTCCATCCTGACGGAAATCGGCGGCACGGTGCAGTTCAAGGACCTGCAGGAAGGCATCACGCTCAACGAAGAAGTCGACGAAGTCACCGGCCTCTCCCGTTGGGTGGTTGCCGACTCGCCCGACGAAAAGCGCCAGCCTACCTTTGTGGTCAAGAACGCCAAGGCGCACAAGCGGTATCTGCTGCCCCGCGGCTCGCACTTGATGATTCAGGACGGCGAGGAAGTGGGCCCCGGCGACGTGCTGGCCAAGATCCCCAAGGAGAGCACCCGCACCAAGGACATCACCGGCGGTCTGCCCCGCGTCGTCGAGCTGTTCGAAGCGCGCAAGCCGCGCGAGACGGCCATCATTTCCGAGATTGACGGCGTGGTCCGCTTCGGCGAAGTGGCCAAAGGACAGCGCAAGATCTACGTCACCGCGGACAATGGCGACGAGAAGGAATATCAGGTGCCGCGCGGCATCCACGTCAACGTGCAGGAAGGCGAGCGCTTGCGCGCCGGCGACCCGCTGATGGACGGACCGCTCAACCCGCACGACATTCTCGCCGTCTTGGGCGAGAAGGAACTGCAATCCTATCTGGTGAACGAGATCCAGGAAGTCTACCGTCTGCAGGGCGTGGCCATCTCGGATAAACACATCGAAGTCATCGTCCGGCAGATGTTGCGCTGGGTGCGGATCGACGAAGTGGGCGACAGCAGCTTCCTGCTCGAACAGCAGGTGGACCGCTTCCGCTTCCGCGAGGAGAACGAGCGGGTACTCAACAACGGAGGCCGTCCGGCGATCGGGCGTCCGCTGCTGCTGGGCATCACCAAGGCCTCGCTCTCTACCGATAGCTTCATCTCCGCGGCCAGCTTCCAGGAGACCACCCGCGTTCTGACCGAAGCCAGCATCAACGGCGCGGTGGATAACCTTCGCGGCTTGAAGGAGAACGTGATCGTCGGACGGCTCATCCCGGCCGGCACGGGCCTCGAGTACTACCGCAACGTCCAGCTCTCTCCGGAGCTGGAGGAAGCGGCGGCCCGCGTGCAGCAGGAGGTCTCTGCCGAGATCGAAGCCGCCGAGCGCGAACTGGAACTCATGCGCCAGGAAGGCGAAGCCGAGGAGATGGCGGCGGAGTAGGAACAGTTGTCAGTTGTCAGTTGTCAGTGATCAGTTGTCAGTGAACAGAAAGGCCCGGCGCAAGCCGGGCCTTTCTGCGTGGTGCGCATCGCAGTCAGCCGCCGCACCCTGCGAATCCCGGCAGCGTTGAAGCGCAGTTTGCCGCACCAAGCCCGTGCCCCATCCATTTCACGTCCTTCGTGAAATGGGTGGGAAAGCGACCCCGCTGAACTGGCCAAGTCTTTGCGGGGCGGATCAGGCTTCCTGCCTCTTGGCGTTCTTGGCAACGTACATGGCGGCGTCGGCGGCGCTCAACAGGCTATCCTTGGTGGCGGCGTCTTCTGGATAGACAGCGATCCCCACGCTGGCGGAGCCGTGCAGCACAAGGTCTTCGATGGAAAAAGGCTCGTCGAAGCTGTGCTCCAATCGTTGGGCAATCTCTTCCACTTCCGCCCGGTTGCGCACCACGGGAACCAGCACGGCAAACTCGTCGCCGCCCAGGCGCGCCAGCAGGTCGTGGGGCCGCAGTTGTTGCTTCATGCGCGTAGCCGCCTCCTGGAGGTACAGATCTCCCGCCCGGTGCCCATGCAGGTCGTTCACCTCCTTGAACTTGTCCAGATCGATGTAGATCAGCCCGAAGATGCTGGCTTTGAGGCGGGCTTCTTCGATCTGCAGGTTCAGGTAGGTGTCCATGAAGAAACGGTTGTGAATCTCGGTGAGTTGGTCGAACTCCGAGCGGTGCAGCAGGTCGGAGTAGAGACGCCGGGTCTCGATAGCCAGCGTGGCCAGGCCCGCCGCCATGGAAAGGGTCTCTCCCTCGTCGCCGGTTGGCTTGGTGCGCGGATCCAGACCCGCGAAAATCGTCCCCAACGGTGGTCCGGAGCGGGCGGGAATCTCCTGCTTGATGCAGCGCAGATTGTTTGTCTGCGGCGGAATACTCCCTAGACGCGCGCCATCGGCGATCTGGCACCAGCAGGGGACGCCCTTCAGCTTCAGCGATGCCATCGCAACGATCTGTTCGATAATCTCCGCCAGCGGACGGGAACCGTTGATGTCTTCGAGGATTTGGCTGCGACGCCGTTCGAGGGCAGCCGATGCGGCGGCTTGCCGGCGAACCTTGCGCTCGATGCGCAGGCTTCTTATCCCGACAACCATGACCACCACGAACAGGAAGCCGACAACGACGATCAGGTTGCGGATGTTCACCATCGAGGGCCTGGCGATCACCGCAATGTCGCCGGGAGTCCGCATCAGAATGTTAAACGGCACCTCGTGATTGAAGGGATTGGAATCTTCCAGGATGCAGATGCCGGAGACGCTGACGCGGGAGCCGATGGGAATCTCCTTCATGGGCGGCGTTGGCGTGTCTCCTGTCCACGGGCGGCGGTAGATCGCCGAGAACATCTGGCCCTCCGACATCAGGACATACTCGTCCTGCGACCCCTCCCGAACCTCGGTCACCACCACCCCTTCAATGGTGACCAGGTCGAAAACATTCTTGCTCGAGGTCAGTTCGCTGCGGGTTACCCGCCGGGGCGCAACCGGTGAATATACCGGACCTTCCTTCACTTCGCCGCCGGAGAGCGCCAGAAACCCATCGTGCACATCGGGGAATCCGGTCACATCCACCTGGCCGCCGACGCGCAACGGCGCCTCGTAGGTGGTCATTACCCACAGACTCTCCGCGCCGCTCTGCAAAACAAGCGCGCTTCCCGGCTGATAGTACGTAATGGTCCCGTGCACCCGGACTCTCTGGCTGCGGTTCGCGACATGATAACTATCGAGAATATCGCCCATCTGGGAGACAGGGAGGTTCCAGGGGCTCGAGGCAGGCCGCGTGAGAATCTTCACGTCGGAAACCGAGGGAACAGCCATCTGCGCTCCGGTTCGCTGCATTTTGCCGTCGAACGATGCCGAGGCTACGCCGGTGACCTCGACCTCGGCGTCCAGCAGAACGTCAACCAGCATCGCATCACTGCTGTTCACGTAGACTTCGATGACACCGCCGTCGGCAAGCAACTGCATGTGGGTGGTGATCGACTGGCCGTTCTTGATCAGGTCGGCGCTCATGACCCTGGCGCGCACCGTCACCCGCATGCAATCCCGCTGGGAGCGGATCAACTCGTCGAAGGTGGCTGGCACGGACTTGGGAAGGCCGGTATGCCGCAGCACGGTGACATCGTCGGCCACCACGATGGGGCGGAAGCTGCTCTGCACCTTGCCACGCACCAGCACCCGATCCCCAGGAGCCATCTTCAAATCGGCCGCGGCCCACACATAGATGGCCGCGTTGCCGTCCTGCACAAAGAGGGTGGTCTCACCGGCACGCCGGTAGGTAACGGTGGCTTCGAAGGCGGCCGGTGGCTGCATGGCGGCTTCGGCTTTGTCGAGGTTGCGAATGGCGCGCAGGGAGGTGAGCGGGGCGGGCTGCGCCGAACAGGCGGCCAAGGCCCATCCCAGAAGGACGGCGAACGCGGGAATCAGTCTCTTCATGAAAAGAATCCGACCAGGGCCCAAAAACGGTTGCTTCCAATCCCTAACCTTCCCCTATCGGCGGAGAGAACCAACCCCATCACTTCGGCGTCCCAAGGGGGCGTAGTGGCGCGCACCATAAGGGCTGTGGCCAGCTTCATATTGCCAGCGGCTTGGTGGATCGATCCAGCGTTTTGGCGTGCTTTCCCGCATACATGGCGGCGTCGGCGGCGCTCAGCAGGTCGTCCCTGGTGGCTGCGTCCTGCGGATAGGTGGCAATGCCCACGCTGGCCGAGCCGTGCAGTTCCAGACCGTCGAAGACAAACGGTTCTTCGAAACAACGCTCCAGCCGCTGGGCGATCTCTTCGACCTCCGCCCGGTTGCGCACCACCGGCACCAGCGCGGCAAACTCGTCGCCGCCCAGGCGCGCCAACTGGTCGTGGAGGCGAAGTTGCCGCTTCATGCGCATGGCCACCTCCTGCAAATACAGGTCGCCGATGCGGTGGCCGTAGAGGTCGTTCACCTGCTTGAACTCGTCCAGATCGATGTAGATCAATCCGAAGATTCCGGCGCTCGCGCGCGCCTCCGCGATCAGGGTGTCGATACTCCGGTCCAGAGAGAAGCGATTGAAGACGTCGGTGAGCTGATCGAACTCCGAGCGGCGCAGCAGGTCTTCGTTGAGTTTGCGCGTCTCGATGGCCAGAGCCACCAGCCGCGCGCCGACCGAGAGCACATCGCTCTTGTCGGCGGCGGGCTCTTTCTCCGGCTTGAACCCCACCAGAACGACGCCCAGCGGGGCGCCGCTCCGATCCTGGATCTCTTGCCTGACCAGGCGCAGGCCCTCGGTTGCGCTGGCAGGGCTGCCCAGATGCGCCCCATCGGCAATCTCGCACCGGCAGGGCGCGCCATCCAGCCCAAAGGAGACCAAGTTTGCGATCTGCTCAACAATTTCAGCCAGGGGACGCGATCCGTTGATGTCTTCGAGAATCCGGCTTCGCTGCCCTTCCAGCAGAGCGTTCTGGCGGTGCAGCCATGCCTCGGCCTCGATCCGGACGGCCAGCGCCGATGCCTGTTGGCTCGCCTTGTGCTCGGCGCTCCAGCCCCACCCGGCCAACCCGGCCAGCGCTACCAGCAGCAGTCCGACCAGGAGGGTGAGGTTCTGAACCGACATCCAGGGCGGGGCGGCGGTGACGGAAATATCGTCAAACGAACGCAGCAAGATGACGGATGCCACCGGCCCGTTGAATGGATCGGAGCTGTAGAACCCGCTGATCCCCGTGACGCTGACCATCGCCCCGGCGGGCACTTGCTTCATGGGTGGAAGCTGAGCCTCGGCAACGCCATTGGGGTGCCGGAAGATGGCGGAGAACAGATGCCCGTTCGAAGTCAGAACATACTCGTCCTGTGCGCTCTCCCTGGCCTGCATCACCACTTGCCCTCGGGTAGACACCAGGTTGAATGCGTTATCCCCCATGCCCAGCTCCCACCAGTCCACGGACACCGGACGGATCTGCGCCTGCACCTGAGCATCCTGGACTTCGCCGTGGGTCAGAGCGAGATAGCCGGAGCGGGATTCGGGAAACCCGGTGGCCTCCGCGAGATCGCCAATGCGCAAGGGCTGGTCGGCCATCGTGGCGATCCACAAGCTCTTGCTGCCGTTTTGCAGCACTGCCCCGGAACCCGGCTGATAGTACGTGATGACTCCCTGCACCCGCACTCGTTGTGTCAAATCGCGAACATGATAACTGCCGAAAACATCTTCCATGGCGGTCAGCGGCAGTTGGACGGGCGCGGCGCGCTTGAGAATCCTGATATCGGAAAGGTCCTGCACGTCGAGCTGTGCGCCGGTCTGCTGCATCTTTTGGTCGAATTTGGCGCCGGAGATTCCGGCAATCTCCACCTCGGCATCCAACAGGCCCTTCAGAGCTCCCTCGTCCGTGCTGTTGACCGCGACGTCAACATAGCCTCCCTCCATCAAGACCTGGAGGTAGATATTGCGCTCTCCCGCGCTAGAAATCATATCCGCGGCACGCACCACGCCGCGCAGGCTCACCCGCAAGGAGTCCAATTTGGCGCTGACCAGTTGCTGAAAGCTGGCCGCCTCGGGGGCGGGCAGTTGGCCGTGGCGTAGAGGGGTGACCTCTGCATTGACGATGTCGGGCCGAAAGCTGGCCCGCGTCTTGCCTTTCACCAGCACCCGATCGCCGGGAAGCAGCTTCGCTCCCGGCTTGTAAAAGACATAGACGGCGGCGTCGCCGTCCTGCACAAACAGGTCTGTATCGAAATCCCGGTAGTAGGTAACCGTCGCCTCGAAGGCAACCGGTATCCCTTGACCCGCCTGGTCATTGCTCAGAGCGTGAACGGCGTGCAGGGTGGTCAGCGTGGCCGCTGCGGCCGCCCAAGCAGGCGAGGTGCATCCGAGAATCAGGGCGAACGCGGAGATGAGCCTCTTCATCGGGGAAATCCTGCCAAGCGGTCAATATTTTGCTGGTTTGCCAAGAGTATATATCGGCAGAAGGCAGGCGGGTGTTGCCTGCATCGAGGCGAAGCCTCTGGCGGCGAGAAGGCTCGACGGGGAGGGAGGCTGGGACTTCAACCAGAACGTAAGCCGTGCGGAATCAGCGGTGCTCTCTTCCTGGAGGGGGCCGGTTGCACCCCCGGCCGCGGCCAACGGACCGGCCTCCGAAATCTCTTCCGTTGCGGAAAGTTGTTTGAGAGGCATTCGGTCCAAATTCAAGGATATATCTGCAATCGGTTCGAGCGCAAAAGCTCAAACCCGATTGGCGTCTTCCAGCGCCCGCTTCGCCGTCCGGGTCAGGGACTCCCGCCGGGTGTGCTTGGCCACATACATGGCGGCGTCGGCGGCGCTCAATAGGCTGCTCTTCGTCTGTCCGTCTTCCGGGTAGAGGGCAATCCCCACACTGGCCGCGCCGTGCAGAACGCATCCGTCCACGCAAAACGCATCGTCCAGACAGCGCTCCAGCCGTTGGGCGATCTCTTCCACCTCCGCGCGGCTGCGCACCACGGTCACCAGCGCGGCAAATTCGTCGCCCCCCAACCGCGCCAGCATGTCGGCGGAACGAAGCTGGCGCTTCATGCGCTGCGCCACTTCCTGGAGGTACAAATCGCCCACATGATGCCCATAGATGTCGTTCACCTGCTTGAAATTGTCCAAGTCGATGTAGATCAATCCGAAGACCCGCGCATTTTCGCGCGCCTCCTCAATCTGGAGATCCAGTTGTTTCCCAAGAGAGAAGCGGTTGTGGATGTCGGTGAGGAGGTCGAACTCCGAGCGGTGGCGCAGATCGGAGTAGAGACGGCGGGTCTCGATCGCCAGGGTTGCCAGCTTGGCGCCCACCGAAAGCGACTCGTCCTCCCGGGCGCTGGGCTGTGTCTCACGAGAGAATCCGGCAAAAAGCGTTCCCAGCGCCGGACCCGAGCGGGCGGGAATCTCGGTGGAAGCTACGCGCAAGTACTCTGCCTCGGGTGGGTATTCTCCCAACCGCGCCCCGTCGGCCACCTCGCACCAGCAAGGCGCGCCATCCAGGCGGAAAGAAACCAACTCCGCGATCTGCTCGAGAATCCCGGCCAAGGGCTCCGAGCCATTGATTTTCTCCAGAATCCGGCTTCTGCGCCGTTCGCGCTCCGCTGTCGCCCGCTCCAGAGCGGCCTCTGCCGCAATCCGCGTGGAAAGCGCGGCGGTCTGCTGGCGGACCTTTCTCCTCAGGGTCCAGCCCCAAACGCCGATCGCCAACACCAACAGCAACAGCAGGCTCACAATACTGACGAGGTTGCGGACATTCAGCCACGAGGGCCGGGCGACCACGTCAATATCGTCGGGCGTGCGCATCAAAATGTTGAAGGGGACATCGCTTCCGGAGGTGTTTTCGTCGTCCAGGATGCAAATGCCGGTGACACGCACCCTGGAGCCGGTTGGAATCGCTTTCATGGGCGGCAGGGGAATCCCCGGCGTTTCCGTATGGCGATGAATCGCCGAGAACATATACCCGTCGGAGACCAGAGCATACTCGTCCTGCGAGGCTCCCCGAACCGCCGTCACCACCACCCCTTCGATCGAAACCAGATCGTACAAGTGCCGGCTGGAGGTCAGTTGCGGCCATTCTTCCCTCTGCGGGCTGAGCGGAAACGGCTCCAGTTCGTCGCGGACTTCGCCGTTGGTGAGAATCAAGCCGTTATGGACATCGGGAAAGCCGGTCGCGCTGCCGCGGTCGCCTATCTTCAAGGGGGCGATGGACTGGGTCTCAATCCACAGGCTCTTGGCCCCGCTTTGCAATACGACGGCCGAACCGGGCTGATAGTAGGTAATGGTGCCGCGCACCCTCACTCGCTGGGTGAGATTGTTCACATGGTAGGCGGTGAGGACCTCGTCCATGGGCTTCAGCGGGGCGGACCAGGGGCTGATCGCGGCCAGCTTGAGCACTTTGACGCCCGCGGAAGATTGAACCCGGATGACGGCTCCAATCTCCTGCTTCTTGCCGTCGAATTTCCCCGAAGTGGCCCCGGTGACTTCCACCTCGGCATCCAACAGACCGCTCAGAAGGCCGGCCTTGTCCTCATCCACGTCCACGTCGAGGAAACCGCCGTCGGTGCGCAAGCGCAAGCGGGTGATCGTCACATTGTCGACGAAAACAGGATCCGCGGTCTGCACCACGCCGCGCACCGTGACAAACATGCAGTCGCGCTCGGCGCGAATCAGCTCGTCGAAGGCCGCCGGCACAGGACGGGGCAGGGGGCCAGGGTGGACCAGCCGCACACTGCTGGCGTTCACGATCGGACGGAAGCTGGGCTGCGTAGTTCCTTTGATCAGAACGCGATCCCCGGGAATCGCGCTGGCGCCCTTGGGATTGCGCACGAAGATGGCAACATCGCCATCCTGCACGAACATGTTGCCCCCGTAGCTGCTGAAGTAGGTGACGGTGGCTTCGAACTCGACCGGCAGCACGTGGCTGGCTTCGGCGTTGCTCAGATTGTGAATGGCGCGAAGCGAAGTAAGAGGGACCGGCTCGTCCGCCCAGGCGATCGAGGCGCACGCGAAAACGATCGCAATGGCGGTAATCCGTCTCTTCATGAGGGAGGAGCCAATCTCATGGGCCGTCTGCTGCCGGGCTCCTGCTATCTCCTATCGGCATTCTTCACCCAGTCTGTCACTGGCGAGCGAAAGACGGGCATTGAGCCGGCATACCGCCCAAACTCGATGGAATTGTGCGATTTCTCATCTTACTCCCGTAAGAACCTGATCTAATAGCCTTTTTGGGTGCAATCACCGTTTCCGTTGCTCCCCAATCGCCGCCGGGCGCAGGGCCGGGTCCTTTGCGCGGGCGGGTTTTCACTTCAAGGAGCTGTTTGCATGTCGAAAAACGTTGAGAACCCCGAGGCTTTCCCTTCCTCGCAGCGCAGCGGCGCGCAGGCCCTGCCCCCCCGTCGCATTCGCGTCATCGGCGTTCCGCTGGACTTGGGCGCCAGCCGCCGCGGGGTGGATATGGGCCCCTCCGCGATGCGCGTCGCCGGCCTGGAGAAGCGCTTGGAGGCCCTCGGCCATCAGGTCGCCGATAGCGGCAATATCCGTGTGGAGATTGCCGAAACACAGCCTTTAGGAAACGAAAACGCGCGCTACCTGAAGGAGATTGCCGAGACCTGCACGCGCACCGCCGAGGCCGTGGTCAAGACCCTCGAGGAGGGCATGACGCCCCTCTTGCTGGGCGGCGATCACTCCCTTGCCGCCGGCTCGATCTCCGGGGTAGCCGAGTTCTACCGCCGGCAGGGGCAGAAGATCGGCGTCATCTGGATCGATGCCCACTCCGACATCAATACCCCGGAGACCTCTCCCTCCGGCAACGTCCACGGCATGCCCCTAGCCGCCCTGCTCGGCCTGGGACCTGAGCCGATGGCGAACATCTTTGGTTACTCCCCCAAAATCGCCGCCGAGAACACGGTGCTGGTCGGCGTGCGCGACATCGACTCCGCCGAGCGGGAAAACATCCGCCGCGCCGGGGTGGCCGAGGTCTATACCATGCGCGACATCGACGAGCGCGGCATGAGAACGGTGATGGAAGAGGCTCTGCGCGCCGCCGGCCGCGGAACGGCCGGCTACCACGTCTCCCTGGACATGGACTGGATCGATCCCGAGGATGCGCCCGGCGTCGGCACTCCGGTGCGCGGCGGCGCTACCTACCGCGAGGCCCACCTGGCCATGGAGATCGTCGCCGACCACGGCCGCCTGCTCAGCTTCGAAATCGTCGAGGTCAACCCCATCCTCGACGAGCATAACCGCACCGCCGACCTGGCCGTCGAACTGGCTTGCTCGGCGTTCGGGAAGAAGATTCTCTGAACGGCGCTGCCAGGCTGCGGCATGGCAGGCACTTCACCGTACCGCTTGCCCTTGCGCCCACCGGAGTGGAAACTCGTCCTTCCTCCCCGGCGGCGCAGCAGCGACCCGCGACCTCGGCGCCCTAGCTTTCGGCCGATAGCCCCTTGCCCTTGAACAGTTGCAGAAGAGCGCAGGCGCCGTAGATCCCGGCAGCGATCAGCAGCAACGCCTTCATTCCCACGATGAACGAGAGGTTCTGCGCCAGGCCGCCGGCAACGGCGCCCAGCATGTTGGCTCCGAAGGCATGGCTGCGTCCCCCGCAACGGCGGAAGCTCTCGGTGAAGATAACTCCGGCGAAGAAGAAGGGCACGCAGTATGCCAGGCAAATCAGGACGCCCAGGAAGGTTCCCGAGCCGGAGATATGGCTCCAGGAGATACCGTAATTCGCCACGATCGTCGCGCACAGTAAGGCGTAATAAATGCCCAGGTTCCCCGGCCGCCGAAACTGTACATAGAAGTTCGATAGCAGCAGGACGGTGAGAATGCCTGTCAAAGCGACGCAGTTCACCAGCCAGGTGGTGCCGAAATAGAGAGCCAGGCGGCTGACTAACTGGGTCTCCATCAGCAGAAACCCTGCGCCCAGCAGGAAGAACTGCCACGAACTGCTTTCCTTTGGCTTGAAGAACGGACCGACCATGTAAAGCGCCAGGCACAGGATGACAGCAGATACAACGAAATAGGCCCGCGGAATCGAATGCTTTTCATGGTAAACATAGGGCCAGTTATCGGTCGTCGGCGGCGGAGCATTGCTGGTGGTAAGCGGAAAGTCAGTCGGATGCGCTGCCAGGAATTCCGCCGTCCGATCGCCGAGGCTGTTTTCCACCAGCGAGGGAGAATTGGACTCGATGAACACCGTGGCGGACGCCAGATAGCCTACCCCGAGTGCGTGATAGGTCAAAGGCGGGTGGGCAAATACATCGTTCAACATCGAGTAGAACCGCTGCCCGATCCAGGTCCATGGCTTGCGCACTTCGAATTTCAAAACCAGGATTCCGTCCTGGTCGAGCGCCTGCCGGGCATCGCGAAACGACTCTTCGGTGTACACATAGTTATCCACCCGCATGTTACTGTACCCGGAAAACTCCGTATGCGAGTCCAGCAGCCCGAAGATGATAACGTCGTACTTCTCCTTGTTTTGCCGCAGGAAGTTTCTGGCGTCGTTGTTGATCACGCGAACTTTATCGGAGGCATACGGCTGCTCCGGGTGCAGGCGCGATCCCAGGTTGGAAATCAGCGGATCGATCTCCACCGCATCCACATGGGAAGCTCCGTGGCGCAACGCCGCGGCCACGTCGTTGCCGGCTCCGGCGCCCACCACCAGGACCCGCTTCGTGTTTTTGGCAAACCGGAACGGGCTGTCGTAGGAGCTATCTTGATAGACGCTTGCCAGTTGCGGATTCTTGGCCAGGAATTCGGGAGTTAGATTGGCAATCGACATGTACCCCTCGTTGTTCACGTCGATTTGGTATTGCCGGTCCCCCAGTTCGGTGACCGATAACTTCTGGTAAGGAGACCAGTAGACGGATTTACCGTGTTCCGGCCTCAGCGACAGTAGAGTCAGGGCCAGCAGGGCGCAGGCGACCGCCGTGGAGCGCCAGGAAAAAGGCTGCGAGGCCATAATCAGAACAAAGGCGGCCACGAACCACAACGCGGGAGGAAACCAAAGGAAGGCGAGGATGGCCAGAAGCCAGATTCCCACCAGGCTGCCCAGCAGGTTGATGGAATACGCAGTTACCGTGTTGGGCGCTTCTTCCAGGTAATACCCGACCCAGCGGCCCAAGGGAATCATGGAGATGCACAGCAGCAGCATGAAGCCCGCAACGATCGCCAGGGAAAGAAACAGCATCGGATAGTAGACAGGGCGGGAGACCGTCGATAACAGTCCCCACAGCGCGGCATCCGGCGTGAGGGAAAGAATCGACGACATGATCCGCAAAAGATTGCGCCAGGTCTGGAATGGCAGCCCAACCGCGACAACCAGCGCGGTGGTAGCCGCCAAAGACGGCAATAAGCTGCCCCGCTTTTTCGAAGTGAAGCAGCCCACCCCGAATCCCAGAAAGCAAACGATCAACGAGAGGTTCTGGAAGAAAGCAAAGATCTTGACTTCCGTGCCGAGCCATCGAATGAGAACAATTTCCAGATAAAGGGCCGCGGAACTGATAAGAAGTAGCCGACCCATCGAGACCCGATGCGACGCGTGCGCTGCCTGGGCTGGTTCCGAACCTGCCATTTGAGTCAAAGAATGTTCCTCCTCGTCCGATCGATCGCCAAACGGATCACCGCGCAGCGATTCCTATCCACCATCGTTTTCGTTAGAAGCAACTGAATAGCAGGTGTCGTAACCTGCTGTCAAAAGCGACCCTGCCTGGGGGTGCGAGGCGTGAGATGCGGATCGATTTCGCAAACTACAATAAGGGAGCAATGGCAAAAAAACTGCGTGTGGGCATTCTCTTTGGCGGGCGCAGCGGCGAGCATGAGGTTTCGCTCCTCTCCGCCGCTTCGATTTTGAAGGCAATCGATCGCAAGAAGTTCGACGTGGTGCCCGTCGGCATCAACAAATCCGGCCACTGGCTCATCTCCGGCGCGGCGCAGGGGCTGCTCGAAAACGGCACGCCGGCCAAGCCCCAGGCTCCCAAGAAACTCCGCGCCGGCGATCCGGCGGCCACGCCCGGCGCGCGCGTGCTGGCCGAGGGCCAGCCCACGCTGCTGGCGCCCGAGCCCGAGGAGCCGGCCCAAGCATCCGCCGATTCGAGCCTGGCTGGCTCCGCGGCCCTCGATAGCCACGCGGCTCTCGGCGGCCAGTCGCTGGACGTCGTCTTTCCCGTGCTGCACGGCACCTTCGGCGAGGACGGCACCATCCAGGGGCTCTTCGAACTGGCCAGCATCGCCTATGTCGGCTCCGGCGTGCTGGGCTCGTCGGCGGGCATGGACAAGGACGTGATGAAGCGGCTCTTCGCCCACGCCAAACTGCCCATCGTCAAACACGTCACCCTGCTGCGCACCGACTGGGAGAAGTCCCCGCGCAAGTGCGTCGCCCAAGTCGAAGCGGCCCTCAAGTACCCGGTCTTTGTGAAGCCCGCCAATATGGGTTCGTCGGTGGGCATCAGCAAGGTGCACGACCGCAAGGAACTGGGCCCGGCCCTCACCCTGGCCGCCAAGTACGACCGCAAGCTGGTGATCGAGGCGGGCGTGGGCGGCAAGAAGCTGAAGGCGCGCGAGCTGGAAGTCGCCGTTCTCGGCAACGACGATCCCCAGGCCAGTGTGGTGGGCGAGATCGTCCCCGGCAAGGAGTTCTACGACTACGAGGCCAAGTATCTCTGCGAGGGCTCGGTCCCGGTGATTCCGGCCAAGCTGACCCGCGCCGAAACCAAGCAGATCCGCGAGATGGCCGTGGCCGCCTTCAAGGCCTGCGACCTCTCCGGCCTGGCCCGCGTCGACTTCCTCATGGAGCCGGACGGCAAGCGCCGCATCTTCCTGAACGAAGTCAACACCTTGCCCGGCTTCACCCAGATCAGCATGTACCCCAAGCTCTGGGAGGCCTCCGGCATCCCGTACAAGGAACTGATCTCCCGGCTGATCGAGCTGGCACTGGAGCGCCACGCCGAGAAGAGCCGGACGACGTACAGCCGGGAAGAGTAGCCGAAGAACAGTTGTCAGTGATCAGTTGTCAGTTGTCAGTTTCCGGCGGCTGAATGACCGTGCCGGGGAACTGATAGTCTGTTGCCGGTGTCTAATGAAAGAGGACTGCCTGTGCGGCTGCAATGGTTACTGACAACTGATTACTGACAACTGACGACTGGGAACTGAAAGGACCACCGCACCATGACCCTGCTCGACGCTCCTGTATTCAATGAAGCCCGCGAACGGCGCAACCGTTTTATCACCTACGGTTCCGTTGGCCTGGTGCTGGTGCTGCTTGTCAGTTGGTGGCTGGTGGCCGGCCGCCCCGTCGATTGGCCCTGGAACTGGAACAACTACCTCATGGGCAGAGCGACGGTGAACAGCTTCCTGGCGGCCGTCGAGAAGAACGACCTGCCCGCGGCCTACGGCATCTGGCTGCACGACAAGGACTGGCAGAAGCATCCCTCGCAAGGCGGAGCGTACTCCTTCGAGCGATTTCAGGAAGACTGGAGCCCTACCAGCCCGGAGAACGAGTACGGCGTCATCCAGAGCCACAAGATCGTCCTGGCCGGCCGTTATGGCAACGGCCTGCTGGTCGCGGTGCTGATGAACGGGCGCAAGAGCAAGCCGATGAACCTGCAATACGACCCCAAGTCGCACGCCCTCAGTTTCTCGCCCCCCGGGGTGGAACTCTACCTCGGGCCGTAGCCCCGGCGGGCCGGCGGGATTCGTAACGTTTGTGAATCAAAATGGGCTCCATCCTCTCCGCGGCAAAGCGGCGGGAATGGAGCCCATAAGTTTTAATGCCGATGCCAACCCTGCCCTTATGCTGGCCGCCTCAGGCCTTAAATTCCGCGCCTGGGAAGTCTCGAAAGCAAGCAGTTGCGCCGCAGATGCCCCGTGCCCCATCCTTGGCGCGTCTTTGTTTTTGCGCCAAGGGTGGGAGACCTCGAACCTCTACCTGCCCTAGTCCGCGGGGAAACTCGACGGCGCCGAGCCCCTCGTTACGAAGCCGTCTCCGGAGCGACGAGCGCCGCCAGCGTAGCCTCCAGGCTGGCCGAGTCCTCGACGTTCAGCGTCACCGCCGCCTTGTCGATCTGCCGCGCCAGTCCGCACAGCACCTTGCCCGGTCCAACCTCGATGAACAGCTCCGCGCCCGCGCTCTGAAGGGCCTTCATGCAATCCACCCAGCGCACCGCGCCGGTCACCTGGCGGGTCAGGGCGTCGGTGACGTCCGTGGCGGTGGTGACCATGCTGCCGGTGACGTTGGCGGCTACGGCAATGCGCGGATCGGCCAGCGTGAGCCCCGCCAACACCCGCGCCACCTCTTCTTGAGCGGGCTGCATCAGCGCGCAATGGAAGGGTGCGCTGACCGGAAGCATGACGGCGCGCCGCGCGCCCTTGGCCTTGCACAGTTCGGCGGCCTTTTCTACCGCCGCCGCTGCACCGGAGATGACCGTCTGTCCGGGCGAGTTGAAGTTGGCGGCCTGCACGCACAAGCCAGTCCCGGCCGCTGCCTCTTGGCAGGCTGCGGCCACTTGGG
>Ga0316217_10002808_pt1 | contig 20619 bp, 12 predicted proteins | sample 1anoAmetaG_FD_203633 | JGI IMG/M metagenome (GOLD analysis project Ga0316217, IMG submission 203633) | Freshwater microbial communities from Trout Bog Lake, Wisconsin, USA - 1anoA | ecosystem: Environmental > Aquatic > Freshwater > Lake > Hypolimnion/Profundal zone | place: USA: Wisconsin...
TCGGGCTCCCTCCACCGCGGCCGCTCACGCCGCATCCCCTCCTCCTTCGAATGACAAGTTTTCACCAGGACTTGACAGTGGTCAGTGGTGCGCTTCCCATTGACCAATGACTAAGGACCACACAACTGACGAAGGGCAACTGGCCACTGACCATTCGCCACCCCCTCACCCCTGCCCATGCCCCGTGATAAATGCAATCGTGTTGACCGCGTTAAAAATCGCATGGAGAGTGATGGTGGCCCAGAGGTTGCCGGTGCGTTCGTAGAGGTAGCCCAGGGTCAGGGCCAGCAGCAGCAGGGGGGGCAGGACTTCAAAGTTGGGGGTGGCGGGCGTGAAGTGGATGGCGGTGAAAAGCAGGGCGACGACCAGGATGGCCAGCCAGCGCTGGCGCGGGCCGGTCAAAAGGTATTGCAGTGTGGCCAAAATTGGGGAGACGGGGCCGCCATGCGCGGGCAGGCGCAACCCGGGGCGCTGGAGGGCGGTTTGCAGCAGGCCGCGGAAGAAGATTTCCTCGACGATCGGGGCCACGAGGCAGGCGCTGGCCAGGAGGATCAGTTCGCCGCGGGGCGTGGGGTGCTCGGCCAGGAGGCGCAGCACGGGATGGAGCGGCGGCGGGCCATGGCGGAGCGCTTCGCTGATATAGCCGGCGGCGGCCTGCACCAGGAATAACCACGGCAGGATCAGCAGGGCCGCCAGCAGGCCCAGGGCCAAGCCTCGCGGGGCCTTGGGCAGCGCCAGGCCAAAACCATGCAGGCCGCCGGATATGGTCAGCTCGATCAGGGGAATGGCCGCCAGGATGGCCAGGCTTTTGGCGATGGTGTCGAGCAGCATGAATTCGACAAAACCTTCGGGGGTCTTGGGGAGTTGTTCCAGGGTGGCCAAGGAACCGGTCAAAGCCCCTATCCCCACGAGCACGACCATATATAATAAGAAGAGTGCCAGGACCGGCAGCACGGAGAGCCGATGCTGGCGCGGTGGCGTGGCGGCCAGGGCGGCAGTGCACCAGAACCGGGTGCGGGCCAGGCCCCAGGTGGCGCCGGCCAGCCAAAGCCCAAGGCCCAGCACCAGCACGGAAGTCAGCAGCGCATCGGACACGTTTGCCTCTTAAACGCACAGGATAATACATGACGCAGGCCAATATCTTGCAGCAGATCGTCGCAACAAAAAAGTGTGAAGTGGCGGAATTACGCCAGCGGGTCACTTTGGAGGCCCTGCGCGACCAGTGCGCGGCGGCGGATCCCGTGCGGAATTTCTTTGCCGCGGTGACCAAAGAGCCGGCCGGGCTGGCCAATGTCATCGCGGAGGTCAAGAAGGCCTCGCCCTCGGCCGGGGTGATCCGGGCGGATTTTGACCCGGTCGCCATTGCCCGGGCGTACCATGCCGCGGGAGCCGATGCCTTGTCGGTGCTGACGGACGAAAAATATTTCCAGGGGCGGCTCGAGTACATTGCCCAGGTGCGGGCGGCGGTGCCGCTGCCGGTGCTGCGCAAGGATTTTATCATCGATCCCTTTCAGGTCTATCAGGCGCGGGCGGCGGGGGCCGATGCGATTCTGCTGATCGCCGAGATCCTCTCCGATGCGCAGTTGCTGGACCTGCAAATCCTGGCGGCGGAATTGCGCCTGACCACGCTCATTGAAGTGCATGAACTCGACAGCCTGCTGCGCGTGCGCTCGGTGATTGGTTTTCCGCTGCGCAGCTACAGCCTCCTGGGCATCAACAACCGCGACCTGACGACGTTTAAGGTGGACCTGGCCACCACCACGCGGCTGGCGGAATTTGTGGAGGACAAGCAGGTGCTGGTGGCCGAAAGCGGCATCAAGGCGCGGGCCGACGTGCAGCGCCTGGCGGCGGCGGGGGTGCGGATCATGCTGATCGGCGAAACGCTGATGGCCAGCGGCGATGTGGGCGGGGCGATGGCGAATTTGAAGGGGATGAAGGCCATCGCGGACACACAGAACATGGCGTAGCAGCAACCAGAAACATAAACACGAAGCCACAAAGCCACGAAGGACCACGAAGAGGATCGAGTCGCAGATGAATGCCGATGAACGCGGATAAATAAACGGGAAATGTGCGCCGCGTGTGACGATTTTGACGGATGGCGGCGCCGCGGACATTACGGGTAGAAGTTCAATCAGTGCTTGGTTCTGCTCTGTGCCAAAATCCATCAATTTCTCGGCGCCCTCCGCAAAATTCCTTTGCCACTTGCGCATGCCCAACTTTAGAATCTGCGTTTATCTGCGTTCATCCGCGGTTCGATCTCGTTGCCTTTCTTCGTGCGTCTTCGTGTCTTTGTGGCTTCGTGTTTATTCTTTTGGTTGCAGCTATGGCGCGCCGGGCACTGGGGTTCAAAGGGGTGCTTTAGAAACGGCATTTCAAGCATCCTTGCGAGTTCGCCGCCTGGGCTTCTTGATGGGCCGCACTATTCGTCGGCGGGCGTGAAGCCGCGGCGCATTGAATTTTCGGTGACGGTGCGCGGGTCCATGAAATGCAGCAGATAATCGGGGCCGCCGGCTTTCGTGCCCACGCCCGACATCCGCGCGCCGCCGAAGGGCTGGCGTTCGACCAGGGCGCCGGTGCTGCCGCGGTTGAGATACAGATTCCCGACGCGAAATTCGCGCCGCGCCTGCTCGAGATGTTGTGGGCTGCGGCTGAAAATACCGCCGGTGAGGGCGAACTTCGTGGAATTGGCCCAGGCGATCGCTTCGTTGAAATCCTTCGCCCGCATGACCGCCAGCACCGGGCCGAACACTTCCTCCTGCGCGATGCGGTGTTGCGGCGTGATGCCGGCCACGATGGTTGCCGGTGCATAAAAACCGTTCGCCGGCGCCGCGCTCTGGAAGAGGACCTGGCCTTCCTGCTGTGCCAGCGCGATGTACTGCAGGATGGACTTCTGCGCCGCGGCATCCACCACCGGGCCCATCGTGTTGTGCGGGTCCTCGGCCGGCCCGACGACCATGGCCCCGGCGGCCTCGGCCAGGCGCTTGACGAAACGCTCATAGACGGCGTCGAGCACAATGACGCGCGAACAGGCGGAGCACTTCTGCCCCTGGAAGCCAAACGCCGAATACAGCACGGCGGGCACCGCCTCGTCCAGGTCGGCGTCATCGTCAATGATGATGGCGTTCTTGCCGCCCATCTCGCAGATGACCTTTTTGACGTTGGCCTGGCCGGGTCCAACCTTCGCCGCCTTCTCGATGATCCGCAGCCCGGTCTCCATCGAGCCGGTGAAGGCGATGGCGCTGATGTCCGGATGCTCCACGAGATAATCGCCCATGACGCTGCCGCGGCCGGGAACATAGTTGAAGACGCCCGGCGGCAAGCCGGCTTCGTTGAAGGCCTCCACCAGGTGGTGGCCGACGACGGCCGAGACGCTGGAAGGTTTATAGACCACGGTGTTGCCCGTGACGATGGCCGCGGCGCACATGCCGCAGGATATCGCCAGCGGGAAATTCCACGGACCGATGACCGCGGCGACGCCCTTGGGTTCATAGAAGTACAAATTGATTTCACCCGGCACGTGGCCGAGCCGTTGCGGCCTGGCCAGACGCTGCATTTCGCGGGCATAGTATTCCAGGAAGTCAATGGCCTCGCCGATGTCGGCCTGGGCCTGGTCCCACTGTTTGCCGACTTCGAGAATCTGCCATGCGCACAGCTCGTGCATGCGCCGGCGCAAGGCCGCGGCCGCCTTCACCAGATAGGCGGCACGCTGCTCCGGCGCGGTGTCGCGCCACGCGGGAAACGCTTTCTTGGCCGCCGCGATGGCCTGGCCGGTTTCGGCGGTGCCACCCTGGCAGATCTTGCCGATGATTTCCGCCGGATTGGCTGGATTGACGGAGGGAATCAGGTCCTTGGTGGCCAGATCGCGCCCAGCAATGTGCAGCGGATACGTTTTGCCGATTTGTTTACGCACTCCGGCAATGGCCGCAGCGAACGCCGCCCGCTCTTTGGCAACCGTGAAGTCTGTGGGCGGTTCGTTGCGGAAGCCCTCCGGCGCGGCCACAGGCTTCTGCGCGGCGCGCTCCTCCGCGAGGGTCTTTTCCGGGTTCTGCATGAGCCGCTCGAGTTGCGATCCTTCCACGAAGCTCTGGCGCAGGAACGACTCGTTGGCGGTGTTTTCCAGGAGGCGGCGCACCAGGTACGCCATGCCGGGGATCATCGCGCCATAGGGGGCGTACAGCCGGACGCGGCCCGTGTTTTTCAGCAGGGCGCGGCGCACCGGTTCGGCCATGCCATAGAGTACCTGGAACTCGTAGCGGCTTTCCGGCACGCCCAGGGCCCGCGCGGTTTCCAGCACGAACGCGATGGAACGGATGTTGTGTGACGCGCAGGAAAAATGGCAGATATCATGGTTTTCCAGGATCTTCCGGGCCATCCGCTCGAAGCACAGGTCCGTCTCGGGCTTGTGTTCCCACACGGGAATCGGCCAGCCGTTCTGCTGCGCGATCACGGTTTCATAATCCCAATACGCGCCCTTGACCAGGCGAATGGAGATCGGCAATTTGTTGACGCGCGCCCACGCCAGCAGGGCGTCGAGGTCCTGTTCGCTGCTCTTGAGATACGCCTGGAGCACCAAGCCCAGCCGGTTTTCCGGGAATTGCGGATTGGCGCGCAGCCGCCGGAACATCTCGATGGTGATGTCCTTGTACTTCAGCGACTCCATATCGATACACATCGCGCCGCCGGCCTGGTACACGCGCTGGTAAATCCGGGCCATGCGCCCGCCGATGCCATTGACGGAATTCTCAAAATCCACCGCCTTGGTCTTGCAGTACAGCCCGCTGGGCTTGACCGAAATCTGCACCTTCGGCGCGTGGCCCCAATCCAGGTCTCCCGCGGCGCCGCCCAGCGGTTTCCAGTCCTTCTGCTGCGCCACCAGGGCGTCCACCAGTTCCATATACGTCCGCTCGAATTCATCCTCCTCGGCCGGCGTCAGCGTCGCCTCGCCCAGCACGTCCACCACCGTGGCGAAGCCCTCCTTGCGCAGGGCGGTGATATTCTTGACCGCCTCGCGGGTGGTGGCGCCGACGATGAATTGCGTGGCCATGTCCTCGATGTTCGAACGGATTCCCGCGCCCATGATCCGGGCACCCAGCGAGCCGGCAAAGCCCACGCCCTTCAAGCCCCACTTCAAAAACGACGGCGCCGACTCCTCCTGGCCAAAGTACTCCTCCAGGTGCCCCGTCAGCAGCGCGCTGGTCGTCAGCGACGGATAAACATCCACGAAGCGGAACATCTGGACCTTGAAGTCCTCCTTCTTCATGCACCAGTCCATCACCGCGCCGGTCCACCGCTGCTTGTTGAACAAGCTGGGTTTCTCGGTGGCCACATCCGCAAAGAACTGCTGGCCGCGCGCCACAATCGCATTTTCCAGATCGGTATCCATCATGCCCTCGAATGACAGTAATTGTGTTTCTTTATAATTATACGCCGTGTGCCGACGACCGCCCTTGGGGCAGTCGTCCGGTTTGGGCCATGGTTCAATTCTATTTTCGCCGGCCCACCCAGGCTACCGCCGGGTCGCTGGCCATGGCACGGTCGTGCCATGGTTCCTGGAGAACACCTCCGGGGATGAAGCTGCGAAGTATACCACCACCGGAAGGTCAGGCAAACGATGCGGTACCCCCTGTGCCGGACGTGTAGGGCGATTGCATGGAGACGTGGAAGTCCGCCGCAAACTGTTCGGAGTTCACGCTTTAGCGTGCGTCGGATAGTAACTGGACGCGCAACGCACGCTACAGCGTGAACTTCGAGCGCCCCGCTGGCTACATGCAATTGCCCTGACCGGATGTGGTCGTGACGCTGGGTACCAACGACTTTGCCGGCGGCAACCTGCCGGAAGAGCCCTGGACGCAGGCCTATGCGGCGTTATTGGCGCAGGTGCGGAGCCGTTATCGCAAGGCGGAAATTTACTGCGCCACCAGTCCGATGCTCTCCGACCAGTGGGCCGCCAAGACCAAGCCGCAATCGACCTTGTTGCGTTACGTGCAGAAAGTAGCCGCCCTGCGCCGCAGCGCCGGCGATACGCAGGTGCACACGCTGGAGTTTGCGCCGCAGGACGGTGCCAACGGCTTCGGCACCGACTGGCAGCCGTCAGTCAAGACGCACGCCATCATGGCCGGTGTTCTGGAAGAAGTTCTGCACCGGGATTTGGGGTGGGCGATCACGAAAACGGCGCCGTAATGGATCTGCATTCGGGTATGATAGGCTCATAATTGGTTCCACCCGGAGTGCATCATGTCCCGGCGATACATCATCTCTTGGAGCTTGGCCGCCACATGGTTTGCGCTGTGCGCGGTTCTTTTCGCCGCCCCTCCTGGCGAATCGTTGCCAGCCCAGCCGACGATGGCACCCGCGCCCATCGCGTCGTTGGCAAACCTTAGCGATGCGCAGCGCATCGCCTTGTTGCAGGATCTCGACGCGCGATACGGTCTGCCCTACGTTGAACCTGGCAACCCATTGGATCGACAAATCGTGGAAGGGGCCGTGCGAACGCACGATGGCACGCCGTTGCCGGGGGATTTGGAGTTGTGTATTGCTGTGCAGCGGACCCGTTCGGAGGGTTTGAGCAGTGGCTGCCAATTCGTCCCGAATGTCAAGGTCAAACATGGTAATTTTCGTCAGGAGTTGCGATTTGGGGTAGTCTCCCTTTTAGCTCAGTCTGCGGACTACGCGCCGCTGCTGGCGGGACCATTTCTTGCGATTCCGGGTGGCAATATCGGCCACTTGGAATTGGTGTTCGACCCCGGATTCACCGCGACCATTAAGGTTATTGATCCTAGTGGCAAACCCGTCCCCAACACACGTCTGGCATGGGGCCGGTATCTCAACGGCGTGCGGGAATTCCCCGTGATCGCGCGGCCTGTGACTGGCGATGGCGCCGGCGTCATAACTATTCCGCACTGTCGTGACTGGCCGGCAGAGATAATGGTGCACGCTGACGGCTATCAAAATTCTCACGGTTCCGAGCCGTACGCTTATGGATACAAATGCCATTTGTCGGCCGAAAAGGCCGTGGTGATAACGCTGCGGCCCGCCAGGGCGACAACCGGCAGGGCGGTATCTGCGGCGACACACCTCCCCGTTGTCGGGGCGAAGGTCAAACAATTCTCCTATCGTACGGCCGCGGGAGGTGGCTGGGACGGCAGCGCCACCAATACGCTGGCAGTAACGGGAACGAATGGGCAGTTTGCGTTAACTTCATTGGATGATGGCGCAACGTACGGCTTTATCGTCGAGGCCCCCGACGGAACTCGCGTGATCCTGCGCGACATCAAAGCTGGCCAATCCAATATTACGGCAGAACTCGCGGCAGCCGTTGTGCACGGCAAGGTGACAGGGCACTTGGAGCGAATCGTCGTCGATGGAAAGCCAACGATCTTCTATGCGGTGCAGGATTACGATACGTCGTCCATGACCTTCACAGGGATCGCGCCACCGTTCGGCTACAGTGGATATCGGTATGATCCGTGGATACCGCTCCCTGTGGAATTTCGGGATGGCGCCGGGTACTTCAATATTGGTGGATTACACCGCGGATTGCTCCGCCTGAATGTTGCAGGAGCGAATACCTGGTATTCCCTCGTGGACCGCGATCTGAACGTGGAGATTCAGGTGCCAGTGGGCTCACTCGGCCATCGCCCAGAGGTGGAGATTGGGCTGCGGCGAGTATTCCGTTCGGTCGTCGCAACACTGCAGGTGCCGCGCGGTGCTCCGGTGGCAACTGGCTTTGTCCGTTTTCAGCCATTGTGGGATTGTTCTGTTACCGATGCGTGGGGCCACTCCAGCCGCTGTTATGCACCGGTGGTGCAAGGCTCCGCGCGGTGGTCGTTCCCAATTCCAAACAATGACGTAGACATTCTACCTGGCGACTTGATCGGCTATACCTTCGGCAAGGTTCGGGTTGATCTAAGACCGTGCTCTGCGATCTTGTTTGCGGATGGACCAGCGCCGCCCCTGGATCAAGAGATTTTGTCGCGAATCCCGGGCGCAAATTACGGAAATAAACAAGCCGAAGGCCTCAGCGAAGTCCTCGTTCTGCCGACCATGGAGCGCTCCGCGATGCTCGATGAATGGTATCCATATCCGCCAAGAAGCGTTGATATAGAATTACGCCCGGGCGGCGCGATCTTTGGAAACATGCCGTCGGATACTGGGGACGTGTTCGAAGTCGCCGCTGTTCCTGTGGGCATTCCGGCAGGCGAAGAGATCTACCAGCAGATTCCGGGGATTGTAAACCCGGTGCGGCATACATACATAATCCACGCCCTTCCACTTGGCGTACATTATAAAGTTATGTTGCGTGGGTACGGGTACGGATCGGAATTCCGCAGCGTGATGATCGCCGATGACGTATCGATCGATGCCGCCCATGTTGCAGCACGTGCCGATTTAACCAAGATGCCGCAGCCGTGATGGATAGTGGTACACCTCCGCAGGGATAACCGTCTGCGCCAGCCGCGGACGAAAACGGCGGCGACGTGGCGCAGTCGTTGCGGCTCTCTGGCAGTATGATGGCGGGTATGGCCAAGACACTGCTGCAACCTTACAAGCCCGATGATGCGGCGATTACCGTGGCGGATCTGGAGTTCCTGCACGGCGATGGGACGGCGCTGCTTAAAGAGGCGCAGGCGCTGGCGGCGGCGGGGCAGACGGATTCATTGCAGGCGATAGGCAAATTGCGCAAGCAGTATGAGTCGCGGGCGGTGCATGCGGCCTTGACGTTGGCCAAGTGCAGTGCCCGGGCGCTGGGGCCCAAGGGGAAGTTCCACGGGGTAGGGGATTTCTTTTGGGCGGTGCCGGAGGCGTTGGAACAGGCCTCGTCGTTGGCGGTGGCGCGGCATAAGGCGCAGCGCTTTGCGACGATGCCCGGACGGCGCGGCATTGTGGATTTGTGCTGCGGCATCGGTGGCGATGCGCTGGGACTGGCCATTGTGGCGCCGGTTACCGGCGTGGAGCAAAGTCCGGTGCGGGCCTGGCTGGCTGCGCAAAATGCTGCAGCTACACCGCAGGCCCATGCCATCCAGATTGTGCAGGGAGATGTGACACGACTGCCGGTACCGGCGCTGCCCGGTCTGGCCTTTCATATTGACCCGGCACGGCGTAGCGCGGGCAAGCGCAAGCATGCCTATGCCGACATGGTGCCGGGGCCGGCGGTGCTGGACCGATTGCTCAAGGAGTTTTCGGCCGGGGCGATCAAGCTGAGTCCCGGCGTGGATACCGAGAGCCTGCCGGAGGGGCATTTGGAATTCATCAGCGAGCATGGCGTCAATGTCCAGGCGGTATTGTGGACTGGAGCCCTGGCCGACCAACTGGGCTGCGGCCAGCGCACCGCCAGCGTGTTGGCCAAAGACGGCAGCGTGGCAACCATCAGTGGCCGGCCTGAGCCGGTGGCAGCGCTGGTTGAGCCGCGGGCGTACGTGTTTGAAATCGACAGCGCCGTGCATCATGGCGGCCTGGCGCCGGCATTGGCCCGCGAGTTGGACTGCGCCCCAATCAATGCCGACGGCGGCCTAGTGACGTCCGACGAATCTTTGGCCGATCCGTGTGTGGTCCGGTTTGCCGTACACACCAGCTTTGCTTATTCGGAGAAAGCCGTGGCGGCCCAGTTGCCCGGCCCGTGCCTGGTCGAAGTGAAGCCGCGCGGGCTGGACCTGGATACGGATCGGCTCCAGCGCCTTTGGAGCAAGGCGGGGACGCCGGTGTTGTCGTTATTGATCTATCGCGGGAATAGCGGCCTGCGGGCATGCCTGGCGCGGCGTGCCGACGCTGCACGGGCGGGGGCGTAGGGGGGGGGATAACGCTGAAGGTTGAAGGGGGTCGCGTGGGGGATGGATTAAAAGTTCCTAACGGAATGGCGCGGGGGTAATTCTGTGCGGGGCCGACGTAAATTAGCCACAAATTAACACCAATAAACACGAATGGGAACAAATGTCCGGGGCTACTGGACTTCCGCGGGAATTTGATTATTCAATCTTCTGGATTTGTGTTCATTCGTGTTCATTTGTGGCTAATTTATTCCCGGTTTGGACGCCATTGATGATCACCTCGGGAAAGGGGGCGAGGGGTTGAGGGGTCTAGGGGTGGAGTTGGTTTTAGGCATAGATGATCACCGCGCGGCCATAGATGATCACCCCCACTGGCGTTTTTGGGCTAAAGATGCATTGATGATCACCCTTGGGGTTGACTGTGGCGGAGACCGAATTTCAGATTCCTCTAATGTGTCGGCCCTTCAGGCCTCTCCGGGAATTTGAAGGCACCCTACCGTGGCCTCACAGCCACGGCTACCCAAAGTGACGGCCGTTCCGGCCTGAGAAAAAGACGGCGCCGCGGTTACGCCGCGACGCGCTGGAACCACACGCCTGCCATCAATTGGAAACAAAAAATGCAGCAGTTTAGCCTTTCTGCATGGTTGAGGGGTGGCCCAATTCGCAAATTAACGTTGCCGATGCCGCGTCTCTTCAGACCCGAAGAGTTTGGGAAAGAAATGGATTTGCGGTGTAACGATCTGCGTTTTTGCTAGCGCCCGCGGCATTGAAACTCGCGTGCATTCAATTTGTTCCCAGGCCCGAAGGGCTGTAACTTTTGGTAGCCGTGCCTGTAAGGGCACGGTAGGATGCGCAAAAATATCTTAAGGCCCGAAGGGCTGACACTTTGAAGGAGGACCTACATGTCATTTCTCTGCACCCGCATCCATTTCATCTGGTCTACCGCCCGGCGTGAACCATGGATTCACAACGCGTGGCAGCCGCGGCTACACCAGCACATGTGGGGGATTCTGGAGAATCTCAAATCCAAGGTATTTGTGATCGGCGGAGTGGTCGACCATGTGCATATCTATTGTTCGCTGCCGGCAACTTGTAGCATTGCCAAACTTGCCGAAACGGTAAAAAGCAATTCCACGGCCTTCGTGCACGACGAACTCAAGTGCCCGTTTGGCTGGCAGGAGGGGTACGCCGCGTTTACGATGAGCAAGTCGGCCGATGATGATGTTATACAGTACATCCGCAACCAGGAGGAGCATCACCGGCGGCGGTCGTTTCAAGAGGAATTGATCACGTTCCTTGAGAAATTTGAGGTTCCGTACGATCCCAAGTATGTATTCCTCTAAAGTGTCAGCCCTTCAGGCCTCTCCGGGAATTTAAGGACACCTTGCCGTGGCCTCACAGCCACGGCTACCCAAAGTGACGGCCGTTCCGGCCTGAGAAGAAGACGGCACCGCGGTGATGCCGCGACGCGCTGGGACCAACGAACAAGTGTCAGCTCTTCAGGCCTCTCGGGGAATTTGAGGGCACCTTACCGTGGCCTCACAGCCACGGCTACCCAAAGTGACGGCCGTTGCGGCCTGAGAAACTGATGCGGCAATCAAGAATCATTACGGTCGAATGAGTGCCGGCTTACGGGCGAATGAGTGCTGGCGCGATCCAATCGAAGCGGCCGAGGATGTCGAACCGCGGGCCGGGGTCGGCGTGGAGTTCGAGTTTTTTGCCGCCGGTGATGTTGAGGGTGAGGGTTTCGGGCGGGTCGCCGACTTTCATCAGGCCGTCTTTGGGGGCCCAGAGCACTTTGCCATCGAGCACGATGGAGGGGCGGGCGGTGCCGGTGGGGGCAGCGGAATCATCGAGGCCGCAGCGCAGGGTCAGGGTGGCAAACGAGCCATCGAGGTCGTAGACGAGGGTGGATTGGGTGTGGACGCCCAAGCCACGGGCAAAGGTTTCGCGGGCGATTTTCAGCGGGCCGGCGGCGGCGTTGTGGTTGATCTGCGTGGGCCAACTGGTATTGAGCAGGGAGACTTGCTGATCTTTGGCCGGATCGAGTTGATCGAGCCAGACCAGGCGTCCGCCGAGGATTTCCGCGGCGATGGCCTGCTCGGGCGGGGCTTTGCGTTCCTGGCCGGCCGGGTCGGTGAAGGTCAGGCCGTCGGGCGTCCAATGCAGGGTGGTGGTGGTGAGGCGGGAGCCGTTGGCAAAGGCCACGCAGGCCGAAAGCGGCGGGAGCGCCCGCGGCGTTGCGGTGCCGCCCAGGGTTAGTTTGCGTACGCGTGAGAGATCGATGGTGACCGGACCGGTCTCGATTTGCATCTGGATCTTCTCGTCCGTGGTGGAAAGAAACACCCCACTGACCACGTCGCCATTGCGGAGCAGGAGCAGATCTTCGGCGGGCGGGGCGGCGGGCGGCCGGGGCGGAGCCGAGAGCTTGTAGTCCTCGGCGGCCTGCAATGTGGCGATGGCTTTGAGCGGCACCTCAAGGGAGCCGATGTCGTCCACCTTGTATTGCAGGAACTGCGCACGCAGGCCAGTGGGAGAGCCGAAAAGAATATCGCCGTTGCGCAGCGTGAGAATCCAGGGCGCTTCAGAGATGCCGGCCTTGCGCCCGGAATCCAGCGTCACCACCTGGCGCGTCGGCAGGCTGGTGACTTTGCCCGAATCATCGGTATAGGCCAGGGCGTCTTTGAGGTTCCATTCCACCGGGGTGACCTTGCTGCGGGTGAGACCGTCGGCGGTGGTGAGGGTCCAGTCGGCGCGGAGCGGGGCGGCGGCAAGGAGCAGAGTGGAAAGACAAAAGACGAAAGACGAAAGACGAAAGGGAATTGACGAATGACGAATGATCCCGATCGGTATCGGGAACGAATCAAACTTCAATGACCAATGGCCAAATGACGAAACCTGCCACTGACCATCGGACCGATGACCCGACCACTGACTACTGACTATGGACCACGGACGATCAGAAGACCAAAATCCCAATCTGTGCCACAATCCATTCATTTCTTCTCACCTTGCGCAAATTTTCAAGCACTTCATTCCCAGTGCTAATATCTGGGGGTACTCAGGGCGCTGTGGCACCCCTACAGGGTGCGGCGCTGGGGGGCGTTGCGGACCGGGGGCGGCGCTGCGTCCCGGTGCGCCGGGACACAGCTCTGCCCCCGGCTACTGTATTCCAGCCCTGCGGGCTGAGAACTTCAACGCCCATCTTTTAACTTCAACTCCAGCCATCCGATATTTCTTCGTGTCTTCGTGTCTTAGAGTCTTCGTGTTAAATCTTTTTGGAAGCGGCCATGTCGCGCTGGCTTCATCGGTAGTTCCGTCTGTGATTCCATTTCTTCTGCGGCCTTTACTTCTGCAAAATCGGCAAATACCGGTTGGGGATCTGGAGGATGATCAGGGCCATGGAGGTGGCGTACTGGGCGGAGGCTTCGCCATTCCAGGAGCCGTCGGTGCCCTGGCGTTTGATGAGCGCCTCGCGCACGGCGGGCCACCACAGTTTCCACGCGGCGCCGCCGGCCATGAAGTTGGCCTGGGTGCCGTAATAGTTGCCATAAAAAAAGTGGCCGGTGGCGATGTTTTCACCCTTGCCCGGCAGGTGCTGCTGCAGGTATTTGATGCCGGCATTGATTTCGTTGCCCTGGTAAATGCCGGAATAGTACAGCACCGCCACGCCGCCGGCGGAGCGCGGAAAGGCTGACCCGGCGGAATCGAGCGTGTAGCGGAAGCCGCCGTCGGGTTCCTGGGCTTTCTTGACGTAATCGATCGCCTTGTCGATGACGAGTTTCTGCACCTTGATGCCGGCATTGCGCGCCGCACGCAGGGCCATGACCTGGGCAATGGTCACGGACGTATCGGCATCGATGGGCACGGGCTGGTAGCGCCACCCGCCTTGGGGGTTCTGGGCATGTTCGATCAGGCGCACCGCCTTCTGGAGGCGCTCCTTGACATCATCGCGCGGGGCCATGCCATAGGCTTCGGCCAGGAACAGCGTGGCAAAGCCGTGGCCGTACATTTCCTGCGACGCCATGCCGGATTCCTGGCAGTTCTTCAGGACGTAATCCAGGGCGCGGGCGGCGTTTTTGCCATACGGTCCCTCACCGGGGGTGCTGCCGCTGGCCAGGAATGCCAGGCCGGCCAGGCCGGTGATGCCGCCATCGCCGAAGTTGCCATCTTCGCCCTGGTTCTGGGCGAGCCACTTGAGGCCCTTGTTGACGTGCTCCTGGAGGTCCGCGTTGATTTCATCCTTGAGCGGGCCGGTGCCGCCCAGCGTGGAGGTGCCCGACGGAAGCTCGGCCTGCGCGGAGAGGCTCAAGCCACCGGTCAGGAGCGCCAAGGCCAAGACTGTACGCAGGGAATGACGAATGACGAATGATCCCGATCGGGATCGGGAACGAATCAAATTCCAATCATCAATGATTGAATGACGAAACAAAATCTTCCGCGGTTTGATCATTTGGTCATTGGTCCTTCGGTATTGATTCGTCATTCGTCATTAGTTATTCGTCATTAACGGCTGTTCGTGGTCTTATTGATTTCCGCCAGCGATTGATAGTATCGCTGGATAAGTTCCTTGTAGCTGGGCAGGGATTCTTCCTTGGCACCATGCACGATCAGGTCGCGCTCGCGCTCGGGCAGATTGCCCCATTCGCGGGAGCGCTGGTTGATGTCGGTGCCATTGGCTTCCGGCGCGGCGGCACCGCCGTTGGGCAGCACGGAGTTCTGGGCCGCGGTGTTGCCGCCTTGTTTGGGCGGGCCGTTTTGCGGCTTGGTCTGCTGGCGCTTCTGGGCGTCCTGGGGCTTGCCCTGCGATTGCGACGACGATTTCTGCTGTTGCTGCCGCACCAGTTCAATAAGCTGGTCGAGGTTCAGCACAATGCGTTTCTGGGTTTCCTGGGTCAGGGCTCCAGTATCGCGCTCGTGGAGGCGCTGGGCGCTGGTGTTCATGCGTCCGACGATCTCCTTCATCATGGCGTCGGGACCTTCGGACTTGGGACCCTTGCCCGTGAGCTTGTTGACCAGATCATCGGTGTCCAGAGCGTTGGCGGCATCGGGGTTAAGAACATCGGCGGGTTTGTCCGCCGTTTTGGCGGGCGCCGGCTTGATGGTGTCGGCAATGTCGTCCAAGGCGCGGTCCAACGGGTTGGCGGGTTTGTCTTCGGCCCGGGCGGACCAGGGGGTCAGGGCCAAGATCGTGATCAGGGTTGTCAGGCATAACTTGTTCATCTTCCAACTTCCAACTTCTTCGTGGGCCTTCGTCGCTTCGTGGCTTCGTGTTTATGCCTTTGGTTGCGCTCCTGCTGCACCGTCATTGCCCGCCGCTCATCTTCTTAATGATACCGTCGGCGAGGTCTTTGATCTTCGTCTGCGTATCGCCCAGTTTGGCGGCCTGATCCTTGAGGCCATTTTGCTGGGCGGTGTCGGTGACGGCTTCCACCTGCTGGTCCAGGTTGCGGGTGGTGGTGTTGACGCCGGTCTGCAAGGCCTTAAGCAGCTTGAGCTGGGCTATGGGCGGAATCAGCGGGGGTTTGCCGCCACCGCCACCGCCGCCATCGCTGGGCTTGTTGAATTCATCCGGCTTGGCTTTTTCTTCCTTCAGGGCGTTGATGATGTCGTTAAGGCGGTCGATGGCGGTCTGGTGGGCCAGGGCCAGCAGCGGGCCGGTTTGCCCCTTGCTCATGAGGGATTTGGCGGCGGTCATCACGTCGATAATCTGGCCGTTGACCCAGACCATCACCTCGTATTCCTTGAGCTTGTCGAGCGTGGAGAGCTTGTGGATCTCTTCGATCAACTGATTTTGTTCCTCGGCCTGTTTGGCCAGGGCTTGGGAATCGGGCCGGAGCATCTCGCCGCGCTGCTTCGTGCGCTGGTCGATGCCGTCGGCGGCGGCTTTGACGGCCTCCTGGCGTTTCTCCAGGTCTTGATAGCGTTTGATCAGGTCGGCCAGGTCCTGATCCTTAAGCTGGTCTTCGGCCTTCTTAAGCTGGTCCTCGATCCGTTTGAGTGCCGATTTAAGGGCGGTCAGCGCATCGTTTTCCGGAACCAGCGCATCGGGCTGGGCGCCTTTGAGCAGGGCGACGGCGGCCGTGCCCATGGCGTCGGCGCCATCACGCAGATCCATGGCGACGGGGCGGCCATCACGCAGGGCGTCGGCCTTGGCCGCGGTGGTCAGCACATTATTCTGCAGGCGCCCCTGGCGATCGCCCACGGGGTTGAGCGCCTCGGCGGTGGCTTTGTCCCCGGCATGCTGCGTGTCGGCAATAATCGCTTCCTGCTTTTCAATGTACGCCTTGATCTGTTCCATCAGGTTGCGCAGTTGCAGGGCCAGGTTTTCCAGTTGCTTGCGGTTCTGCTGGTCCAGGGCGTCCATCATCTGTTCGAGGCCCTTGGTCGCCTGGGATTGCTGATTGGCGGCGGTGCTGGTCTGGTTGTTCTGGATCGCCTTGCCGGCATCCTTTTGACTTTCGGCCACCTGGTTGGAATGCGAAGCCTGGGCGGCATCCTTGAGCGCTTCGGCGGTGGGCTGATCGGTCTTCTGGATATCCTCGGCGGTTTTTTCCATCTGGTCGGTGACTTTGTCGGTTTCCTTGCCCAAATGGTCCTGATCCTTGGCGATCTTCTGGAGTTCGTCCTTGAGTCCCTGCTCCAGGCTGGCGGGATCCTGCCCGATGGCTTTGCCGGCCGCCTGGCGGTTGCGTTCGTTGAGGTCCTTTTGGGCCTTGAGGATGCCGGCCACTTTTTCGCGCACCATTTCAAAGTCCCCGGCGGCGCCCAGGTCCTTGATGAGTTTCTCCATCGTGGCCATGGCCTGTTCCTGCTGGCCGGCGGCGGCGGTGGCATTCTTGCCCGTCTGCGCGGCGGCTTGTTGGGCCGCGGCCTTGTCCTTTTCCGGCTGGCCGGCGGTATCGGTGGCCTTGGATAAATCGCTGGCGGCCTGGGGCATGTTCTGCTGGCCAACTTCATTCATGCCGCGCTGGGCGGCGGCGGCCAGCTTGCCCATGTTGGCATCGTTGAGTTTGTTGCCGGCAATGGTTTCCTGGATTTGCTTGATCTGGTTTTCGATGGCGCCGGCCCGCTGGGCCTCCTGGGCCTGCTGGCTGGCCAGTTCGGCCAGTTGCTGCTTTTGTCCGGCGGTGGTGGTACCGGCTTCCTGTGCCGCCCGGGCAATGGCGCGGGTTTTGGCGTTGGTTTCCGCCTGCTGATTAAGCAGATTCCGGATCTGGTCGCGCACCGCTTGCAAGCCGTGCTGAATGTCCTGTTCGATTTGTTCCGGCGAGAGAATCTGCACCGTCAGTGGGGCGGAGCGCACCCATTTGTGGCGTAAGGCCGGTTTGCCCGACGGGTCGGTGCTCAGTTCGCTTTGGGCATTGGGCGGTCCGGGTGGCAGGGCGTAATTGTCGCGCACCATGGCGTAGAGGCTCAGGCGGTCGCCGGCCTTGAAGCCGGCCGTGGCCAGGTCCCAGGTATACGTGGCCAGGCCCCCTTCGGCCGTGCGCGACGCCCAAGGCACCGGCGAAAGAAAGCGGCTGCCGGGTTGCTGCGGGGCCTCGGCGGGGCGGGCGTCGTAGCCATCGGCCCGCAGGAACAACTCTTCGAGTCCCAGGTCGTCATTGGCGGCCAGCGAAATTTGAATAACCCCATCGGGTTTGCGGGCCACCTGGTGCCGCGGCTCGGTGATGATCACCGAGGGCAGGGCATCGGGCACCACATCCAGGCTCAGGGCGCCGCCGACATGGTTTTCAAAGCCATCGGTATCGCGCAGCAGTACGCGGGCCTGCACGGGCTGGGCGGCGGGGAAGGTAAGCCGCGCTGTCTGCGGGTCGACAAGCTGGCGTGTCAGGCCGGCCAGGGGTAGCGTGGTTTCCTTGTTCGGGTCGAGCAGGCGCACGTCGGGCTCGTGGGTGTCCGGGGTTAACCCCAGCGGCTTGGTGGCATGGATGTCCAAAGCAATGGTGGATCCTTCGATAGCGCGGGCGGCTTGCGTGCGCAGGTCAAACTCCACGGTCGGAGCCGGTTGGGACGGAGCGCTGATGTTTTTGACATAGGGCGGCGGCGTGATGTGCGCCTGGAGCGCAGCGAGTTCCGGGCGCGGGGCCAGGCGGATCGTCACGCCATCTTGTTCATTGTCGTCGCCGGCTTCCAGCCGCAGATGGAGTTCCTGGTTGCCCACCGGCTCGATGATCTTTTCGTAAACGCCGACGCTATGCGTGCTGGGCGCCCCCTGGAAGGTCATCAGATCGGCGGTATCCGGCTGGGTATCGGTGGCACTGTGCAGCCAGACCCGCATGTTGGGATGAAAAGCCCGATCGACGCGGGCGCGAATGGCGATCGGCTCGCCCTGCGGCCAGACGGCCGGTTTGCTGCCGCCGGTGGTTTCCCAGACAAAATCGACATGGGTGCGCCGGGGCCAGTAGATGGCGGCGAACGGGCGCGTCCAGCGCTGCCAGGCCAGGTGGGCATAATGCGGGTTTGAACTGATGACCCCTCCGGCCAGCAGCAGACCGAACAGGCCCATGATCAGGGCGCGGACGGTGGCCGACCGGGTGAGGGCTTGTTCAAACTTCAGCCCGGTGGTGTGGGCCTGGGCGGCGGCGACCAGTTTGGCTGCCAGGGCGTTCTGTTGCGGCAGGTCGGAGCGTAGAAAGTCCACCGCGGAGGTGAGCTCGTCGGAAAGATCGTTAACGCGTTCGATACGGCTGGCCAGGAAGTGATCCGTCAACCGGGTGGAAAGGGGGCGGATAAGGCTGTTGATGGCCAGCCAGGTCAGTGCCGCCAGGGCCGCCAGCAACAGCACCACGCGCAGGACCGGATTAAAATGCAGCAGGTAATCGCCAAAGCCCAATAGGACCGCACCCGCACAAACCCCGGCAACGGTCAATCCCAGGCCATGGAGCCCCAGCAGCACGCGGACGCGCCGGCGCAAGACGCCGATGCGTTGGACCAGCGTGTGCGATGGAAGCGGAGGTTGGGTCATGGAAAGAGGGCTCCTGGGAATCCCGTGTTGGGCCACGATGATTGTATCACACCAATGTGGGGTCGTAATGACGAATGACGAATGACTAATGACGAATCAAATCTCAATGACCAAGAACCAATGACCAAACGCTTGGTTTTGGTCACGTTTCGTCATTGCGCCATTGGTGATTGGTTATTGATTCGTTCCTGATACCGATCGGGATCATTCGAATTTCGTCATTCCCGGTCTGCCAATCGGACTAATAGCGACTTCTCTAAGTTGCTGTCGCAGGGGATATTTTTCAGAAAACCTCAGAAAGACCGGGCTATTCTTTCGTGGCTTCGGTGGCCTGGCGCTTGAGTTTTTCCTGGCGGATCAACTCCTCGACCTTGGGCAGCAACTTATTGAGTTCGACCGCTGTGACGCTGTTGGGGTATTTATCAACAATGCGATGGGCGACACTGGCGGCATCTTCGTAGCGTTGGCGCTGGAGGAGATCCTTGAACAGCGATTCTTCCTCCTTGCGTTCCTGGGCTTCGGCGTTTTCCCGGAGGGTTTCCAACTGCTCGTTGCGCAGTTTCTCGATCTTGCGGTCGTTGGGGTAACGGCGCACCAGTTCCTGGGCGGCCAGGTAAGCGCGGCGCCATTCCCGGTGGTCGGTGGCATCGCGCAGTTCCATGAGCAGGCGGGCGAAGTTTTCCTTTTCGAACGTGTCGCGCTCGCGCTGCACGTCCGCGGCCAGGGCATCGACGGCCGGTTCGCCCGGGTAGCGCTGCCGCAGCCGCCCCAGGAGTTCCTCCGCCTGGGACCAGGCGGTAATGCTCATGAAGTGGCGGATCTGGGTGCTGTGGGCGTCGATGTCGTGCTTGGCGCGGGCGGCCCGTTCGGCGTTCACATAGGCCGTCATGCGGTCGGTCAGCGGATCTTCCGGCAGCACCTTGCGGAGGGCTTCGATCTGGTAGTGGGCGCCGTTCCAATCCCCGGCGTTGACGTAATGCTCGATGAGTTTCTGATGCTGCTGCCGCTGGTGCTCCCAATAACGCTCCGAGACTTGCAGGCGCTGGGCCTCGGGCATCAGGGTCAGATCGCGGATCTGGGACAGCAGATTGATGAGCTGCTCGGTGGCGGCGGCCGAGGGGCCGCCGGCGACGGCGACGGGCGCTTCGGGTGCCGGCGGGGGGCTGGTGGGTTCGGCATAGGCCGCGACCGCGGCGGCATCCGCCCGGGCGGTGCTGGCGGTGGCACTGCTCATCAGGGCGCCTTCCAATTGGGCCAGCGTGTTGTTGAGGGTGGCCAGGGCCAGGATCTGATCCTGCTGGAGCCGGGCCTGGGCGCCGTGCCATTGGAGGAGCTTGGCCAGGGCCAGCAGGATCAGGGTGACGACCCCGCTGCCCACGAAATAGGTTACGCATTGCGCCAGCATGGCCGGGTTGGATATGGACATGCGGTCTTTGGCGGCATTGACCAGGATGATCGCCAGGATGATGCCCGTCAACGCGACAATGAAGCCCATGATGGCCAGCAAGGCTTGGAGCAGGTCGTTGACAAAGTTGCGTTTGGGCGCGGTAATCGGCGGCGGCATAAGGGTTCCCCGAAAGAATGCAATACAAGGAGTATAACTATAACATAAACAGGTGTATTGCCTGCGCCCGAAAAAGGCGGCAAGTTTTCCTTACCTTTGGGCCCGCCGGTGGATAAGATGGACGCCATGAATCCGCTTCGATCAGGTTCCCGGCCCGGGTTGCTGCAGCGGCAGCGCATCCCGCGTCTTTTGCTGGGGATAGGACTGTTTAAGCTGGTCAAATCCGCGTTGCTGCTGCTGGCGGCGCTGGTTACGCTGCAGTTGATTACCCATGATGTGGCCAAGTTCATCATTTACTGGGCCAATATGTTCCGGTT
>Ga0316217_10002809_pt1 | contig 20610 bp, 20 predicted proteins | sample 1anoAmetaG_FD_203633 | JGI IMG/M metagenome (GOLD analysis project Ga0316217, IMG submission 203633) | Freshwater microbial communities from Trout Bog Lake, Wisconsin, USA - 1anoA | ecosystem: Environmental > Aquatic > Freshwater > Lake > Hypolimnion/Profundal zone | place: USA: Wisconsin...
TCGATTTGATCTGCCAACCAAAGGGCGCCAAATTCTTCAGCCTTGAGTTTTACCACCTTATCTTTACCGCCGGTGCCTGCAGCACTGGCCAGTTCCATAATCCGCTCGGGAGACCCGATGTAGGTCAGACTTACGACGGTAGGTTTACCGTCTACACGCGCTATTTCGCGGATGTAGTAGTAGGGTCTTCCCTTTTTCATTTTCTTGTGTAAATGCGCCATGCTGGGATGATACCTAGTAGGGTCTTACATGTCAAGAATAAAATGGCATAACATACCGGAAGGACTTGATTATTTGTCGTTTTGACTAGGGGATAGGTAGGGTCTTACAGAAGCAGAGGAGTAACTGGTTGATATTGCAGGATATTTCTAAGGTTGAGGGCGGTTACTCTTAAACTCCTGATTAGGACTTGGCTAACTCTTAAGTGCTGACAAATCATTGTAGACCGATATTGCGAATAGTGTTTACAGAATAAATCGGTCAATCCGGAGCATAATGTCATAAATATTGTGTATACAATAAGGCTTACTTTCAAAGTGTTTACACAATTGACAGTTAAAAAATACAAGTATACTCTAATATAACATTACCAGAACTGATACAGATAACACCCGATTGAAACTCATCTCTTCTGCACAAAAGGAGAATCGTCATGTCAAAGACCATGGAACGCGTCTTACAGTTCTTCGCACTGGGAATCTTTGCTGTCGCGGCACTGTTTTCCATGCCATTCTGGCTTTTTTCGATGTTCTTTGTGAATGGAGATGAAACACGTGTGGCCACAACACAAGGGATCTCCATGCGCCTCCTGTATTCGGAGGTCGTCTGGGGTTGTATTGCCCTCGTGTCCTGGGTCTCGTTTGTCGCAGTGCAGCTCAGGGGCTGAAGAGGCGGTGGTGTCTATCGGGAACACAATCCTCAATTCGAGGGGGTGCTCAGACCAGAGTAGGACGCCCAAAAATCCAAAATGACTCCCATGGCATATTGAATCACTTGTGATTCTTGGGGCGTCCCAATGAATACCGATGTTCCTTCAGTATCTGATGGAGCCGCACCGCGGGATCCACTCCGGCGCCGTCCGTCCGTGAGGTAGCTTTCTCCTGGTAGCTATTCTACTCTACGATTTTCCGAAGAGCCTCAAACTGCACTTCACCCGACGACTGCCATAACTCCCCCCCTGCTCTCCCTTGACACCCGCCGACATCGGTGACTTCAGAACTCCGGGTGAATCAGCTTGGACCCAAGTGAAAGATCACATTTGGAATCCGGCTCACAGTCGACCCGCTTAACGCGGATAGTGTCAGCTCGCAACCCGCCAAAAAAAGCTTAAAGTTCCCATTAGTGCCACCCGATGAATGGGTCACAGCGCCCTTATTCTGGAATGGGTGTTTTTTTATAACGCCCCACCATCGGAGACGCCATTATGCGAATATCCATTTCTGCTGAAACTTACGCAGTATTTTCAACCCGATTCAGAGCATTGAAGCGCAAATTGATTAAGAACGCGGGGCTTTCGCCTATGATTGTCGGTATTGCGCTCATTGCCGCCTGCGGCGGGGGTGGTGGTGGCGGTAATGCCACCCCTCCCGATAACGGTGCCCCGGTTCCCAATACCTTCTCCGGTATCGTCTTGTTCAAGGGCCTTCCGCTGGCCGGCGTCACGGTAACCGCCCTCAACAACAATTCCGATCCCAGTACCGTTTTCGGGGTTACGACCACCGATGCCAACGGCAATTACACGTTTACGGGTCTGCCGACCGGTTGGGGTGCAACGCCAAACTATTCGTTTTTCGCGACAAAAGCCGGATATGCCTTCCTTCCTGTCATGGCGGACAACCCATCAGGGGATCGGGCCGATTACCTCTATAGTCCTTTGCCGCAATCTTGGTATGTGAATGCCGGTGCCGCCGTTACCAGGGCCGGTTTCAACTCGATGTTTACCAACCCGGATGGTGGCGCTCCCATCTTGTTCACCGTTTTCAACTTTAATTCGACCAAGAATAACTCGGTGACCGGGGCCAATTTCAACGGCTACACCTTCGCCAATCCGCTGGTGACTCTTGCTGCCACCGGGCAGACGACCAGTTATGCCAGCGGCGATGACGCCGCGCTGAAAAAGGGTGTCGCCTGGCCGGGAGGGCGCTACGTCGACAATCTGAACGGCACAGTCACCGACAACCTGACCGGCCTCGTATGGTTGAAAAACGCCGGTTGTTTCCCCCTCACGCCCTGGGCCGGTGCCCTGGCTGATGCCAACCAACTGGCAAACGGTGCCTGCGGCTTGACCGATGGGTCTACGGCCGGACAGTGGCGGCTGCCCAACCTGGTCGAACTGGAGAGCATGGTGGACGTCTCGACCAGCAATCCCGCGGTGACAGTTGGCAGCCCGTTTACCAATGTGTCCAACGGCATTTACTGGTCCTCAACCGCGTATTGGGGCGGAGAGGAAGGTACCACCAACGCCTGGGCCATACGCCTTGGCGATGGGCGCTACATGAACGACCTGACCAGTAACGTCATGGCATCCTCGAACAATTCAGTCTGGGCGGTCAAAGGCGCGGGTGGCGGAGCCATCAAGCTACAGGCAACGGGAGCCAATTCACCCTTTGGCAGCGGCGACGATGGCGCTGTAGAAAGCGGTGTGCCGCTTCCGTCTCCGCGCATGTTCGACAACGGCAACGGCACGGTGACCGATGTCGTCACCGGCTTGACCTGGCTAAAGCAAGCCGACTGCATCAACCAGACCTGGGCTGGAGCCGTTAACGCGGTCAACGCGCTGGCCAGTGGGCAGTGCGGACTGACCGATGGCTCCACTGCCGGAAGTTGGAGAATGCCTAACAGAAAGGAAATGCAGAGTCTGTCCGACAGAGGACAAAATAATATGGCGCTTTATTTTGACGAGACCTTTCTAAGCGGTAACGCTGCCATCAATTCACAACCCGCGATATTTTCCAATTTTATCGGAACCCATTACTATTGGACTTCCACTACCAACGCCGCCGATACCAGTGAGGCCTGGACCGTTTATAGCTGTGACTACGGCGTGTATGACATTCCCAAAAGCAACACCGGCTACTCTCTGGCGGTGCGCTGAAAAGTCCATAATAGCGGCGTTGAAATTTGGGGTGGATCAGTACAGCTTAGGAGGAGGATGTTTCGTGGAGTGGAACTGCTCTTGCGTGATGTTCCGTTTTAGCAGGTAATTGGTGGCTGAAAGCCTGGGATCTGCATAATCCGCGGGATCGATCTGCTCTAAGCTGGAATTTCGTAGGTCGGCAGCCTGGCTACCTGACGGATCGCCGGTTTTCCCGCCGCCTCGCCTCCGAGACGGCTTGCCATGCTTTTCGACTATTTACCTGCCGCGACCGGTGCCGCCACTTTCTTGCCGGCCATGCCGCAGACCGCTTTCAGCATCGCGCCAAGAAGCATCATTCCCGGGACCACCTGGACGACGATCACTGCGCTGACAAAAAATACGAAGGCTTTTGACATGATGCTCTTTTCAGAGACTTCGCTTACACCCATGATGGCTGCGGCGCCCACCAGCACTAAGGCTACGATCGAAAAACTGGCGATTTTCCCTGCTGCCGATTTTTTGGATTCCGATTTCATGATGATTCCCCTTTGCGACTAGCGAGTTCATGGGCACTGGGTGTGGCTGGGTGAGACAAGCTGTTATTGGGTCTCGACTTCTTTGGGTGCCGTGGCGAGCCCTTTGACTGCTCCGATCACCAGCATCGCTGCCGGAACCAGCTGACCTACCAGGATGACTGCGCAAAATCCCATGAATCCCCAGACCAGGATGCCGGGCTCTTCCGCTGCGCCGTTTGCTGCGAATGCCGTCGTCGTTGTTGCTAGGGTAGCGATTATGGTAATGATCGTCGTTCTTATGACATCCTCCTGACCTGTTGCCACCTGATTTGTTTCCCGCGGCAGGAATTACCGCTCCTACAGCCTGAAAGCTGATTTGTTTTAGTTTTCCCGGGCAACTGCTTCTTTCGGTGCGGTGGCAAGCCCTTTGACTGCTCCGATCATCAACATTGCTGCCGGAACCAACTGACCTACCAGGATGACAGCGCAAAATCCCATGAATGCCCAAGCTAGGATGCCGGGTTCTTCTGCTGCGCTGTTTGCTGCAAATGCCGTCGTCGTGGTTGCGATTGTTGCGATTATGGTGTTGATCGTTGTTCTCATGACATTCTCCCTTTTGAGTTTTATTTCGTTTAGATGATTTTATAAAAGCATCAAGCGTGCCAGTGGTGAAAGAAGTTTGCGGTTTTACCTAACATGCCGTAACTGCGTCACTTTGGTGCCAGGCTCTCTTGGTCTCGCGCCAGGTTCACCATGATTGATAGTATATCCCCAGCATGCAGCAGTCAGGGCGGAGCTAAGGGGCGCACTGCAGTGTGTACGGTCAACTTGCTGGAATTGCGGTCTAAAAGCCCGTTTCTGCCGGGTGTATAAATGGAATATACGTGAATATTCTTTGTAGAAGCCTCAACTGCCAGATTCGGGAAATTCGGGGACGCCGTACTCGAGGGAAAACATGCAGGTGAGTACTATAGGTGGGCGGGGTGAGGTGGACGGAAAAAAACCATGCAATTAGCAGAAGAACACCAGGCATGCCGCGCAGGAGCGCCTTCTTGCTGTGTAGCAATACAGGTACTACGTTCCAAGTTCGTTATTGACGTGACGGCAGCGATGGCCTTATATAACCCATCTGCGCGGGAAAAAACTACCAACGTGTGAGCCCGATCGGGCGGGGGAGGAATAGGCAATGAAGGTGTTGGCATTCAACGGCAGTCCCAACAAGGAAGGAAACACGTACCATGCCATCAAGCTGGTGGCGGCTGAACTCGAAAAAGCAGGGATCGAGACCGAGATAGTGCAGGTCGGCAACAAGGCCATCAGGGGGTGTATCGCCTGCTACCAGTGCATCAAGACTCTGGATGAGCGCTGCGGCCTCAAGGACGACGAGGTGAATGGGTGGATCCAGAAGATGAAGCAGGCCGATGCCATCATTCTCGGTTCCCCGGTGTATTACTCCGCGATCAACGGCACCATGAAGTCCTTCCTGGACCGCGCCTTCTTCGTGACCGGCGTTAACGGCGGTCTGCTGCGCCACAAGGTGGGGGCCTCGGTCGTCGCGGTGCGGCGCTCCGGCGGCATACCCACCTTCGATCAGTTGAACCACTTCCTGAACTATTCCGAGATGCTGCTGGCCACCTCCAACTACTGGAACGTGATCCACGGCCGGGCGCCGGGTGAGGCTCTGCAGGACGAGGAAGGGGTGCAGATTATGCGCGTTCTGGGCAAGAACATGGCATGGCTGATGAAACTGGTGGAAAACGGCAAGGGCGTGGTCGCGGCGCCGGAGCAGGAAGCCAAGGTTTTCACCAACTTTATCCGCTAGCTCCCAAAGGTGCGCGGGTCACCTCGGGAAGTGAGGAGCCTATACGGTCACGACAATCTTACCGATCTGCTCGTTGGATTCCATATAGCGGTGCGCCTCGACTATCTGGGAGAGCGGGAAGCTGCGCGCGATCTTAGGCTTCAACTCGCCCGACTCCAGGTGATCGAAGATGTATTTCTCAGCCACGCCCCGAAGTTCGGGGTCGGTAACTATCTCCAGAAGGGTGTAGCCACGCAGAGAAAGGGCTTTGCTCAAAAACGCGAGGACGGGCACGGGGGTGACCTCCGGGGCCAGCGCTCCATAGGCGAAGATTATGCCGCCCTGAGCTGCGGCCCCGGCAAGTGCCTCGATCCCTTTTCCCAGGACCGGGTCGAAGATCACGCGTGCCCCTTTGGCATCGGTAATCGCCTTGACACGCTCGGTGATGTTCTCCTCGCTGCTGACGATGACATGATCTGCGCCGAGCGCTGACAGTTCGGCTTTTTTCCTTGGCGTCCGGGTGACCGCAATGCTGGTGGCGCCTTCAACCCGGGCGATCTCGATGGCGGCGATACCAACGCTGCTGCTGGCAGCATTGATAAGCACAAAATCGCCTTTCCCGATCCTTCCGAAATGAACCAGCGCACCGTAGGCTGTCAGGAACTGCATCCAGATCGAAGTCCCCTCCTCAAAGGTGAACTGCTCCGGGTACCTGGCAAGTGCGGCAGCCGGCACGATGGCGACCTCCCCGTAGACTCCGTATTTGTTGGCGGGAAAGCAAGGGACCGTGCTGAATATCCCCCCGAGCAGTCCCTCGTCGACACCCGGCCCGACTGCCTCTACCATGCCGGAAGCCTCATATCCCAGTTTGGAAGGGAGCTCCGGCTCAAAGAGGTACTGCCCTTTTCTGAACATGATTTCGGCCCGGTTGAGTCCGAAGGCGCGAACCCTAAGTCTCACCTCGCCGTGAGCGGGTTCCGGCAGAGGAAGTTCCTCGATCTTCAACATCTCCGCTCCGCCCGTCTGATGTAAGCGCACGATCCTGGCTGTAGCGTTGAACATAAAATCCCTCCTGAGTCGGTTCCACTTTGGTTAGCCTTGGCTGGATCCGGCGAAAACTTGAGCGTTACCCGCAGACCCCTTTGCCGCCGTGCGACTCATTTCCCCCTCACGCTCGAGGAGCAAGGCCTCACGGGGCACGGGGCAGGGGCATATGTGTCGATTTCCTGGCCGGAGGCGGTAATTGCCGCACCCGCCTGTAACCCTGCAAGTCTAGCATCATCTTCAACGCTTTCCAGGGATTTGTGCGGCGCGAGAGACGCGAGAGGCACCCGTTAAAAAAAGACCGGCCTGCTTTCATCGCAAAACCAAGAATCCAGACGCCGTGGCTGGCATAGACCCTTCAAAAAATAAGTTAAAGTAAGCCTTTCTCCTACCCGAAGAGGGTCTATGCGCAGATGGGTTTTTTATACGGCCCCGCGCATAAGCAGTCGGTAACCAGATGGGAGCCAATGAACCTTGAATAGCCATAAGCAGGAAATATTGATTGTCGATGATGAGCCGTTGAACCTCAGGTTTCTTGAGATCGCCCTGGAAAAGGACTATCTGGTACGGACCGCGAGCGACGGCCCTGAAGCGCTGCGCCAAGTCTCGCACAGCGCACCGGACCTGATACTGCTTGACGTCATAATGCCGGGAATGAGCGGCTTTCAGGTAGCCCGTGCGATCAGGGCGGACGAAAACTGCTGTGCAGTGCCCATCATCTTTCTCACGATTTTGGACAGCTTCGCGGGAGAGATCGAGGGACTGGAGTCGGGCGGTATCGATTACCTCACCAAGCCTTTTAACCTGAGATTTCTGCTGCTGCGGGTGCGAAACCATCTGGAGCTTAAGCGCAGAAACGATGTGATCCGGGAACAACGCGATCTGGTTACCCGCCAGAAGGAGGAGATTGAAGCGGCTTTTGCCCGCGTCAGGCGACTCGAGGGAATCATCTCCATCTGCATGCACTGCAAGGACATCCGAGGCGCCGACGCATCTTGGGGAAAGGTTGAAAGGTATCTTATGGAGCATACCGATGCCCAGTTCAGCCACTGCATCTGTCCGCGGTGCCATAGCCAGCACTATGCCAATCACAACTGATGTTTCCGAACTCAGCCAGGCCTCTCGGAATGGACGCACAACAGCTACCTGGCTATCTGCTTGGGGGGCACAGTGACTCAGAAGTCAAACATGATCGTTGCTGACGGGTGGAGGGATGCCGCTTGAGGAGTTTTTTCACTTCCCCACCCGCCCCTTCCCCGCTCGGTTCGGGGAAGAGGGGGCAGGCTAAGGTACTAGGCATAGAGATCGATAAGGCTGCCGGAGCTTTTCGTATTGTTCGATGCGGACTGTGAGCTGCCGGCTGAACTGACCGCCGATGCGGTAAGCGTGGTGGATGTCCCGCCGGCCGGTGTGGCACCCTGCGAGTAACCTGCCTGCTGAGTCTTGGAATGGTGGTGGTGACCTCCTCCCTTTTTTACCTGTTGCCCCGCTGAAGTCTGGCCTGACTGTTGTGCAGGGTTCTGTACCGCCGGCAAATATGCTTGGTATGGCTGAACCGAGGCGCTGCTGATGGACTGGACTGACATGGTCGTCCTCCTTTGTGTTCGCGTGTTCCTGTTACATGCTCTGTATCGGCGGTAATTGTGCAAGCATTGTGCAAATAAAAAGGATTTCTTTGGGCCTGCGGGGGTGTGCTGCAATCGGAGTCGGGTCACGGGTGCGTATGCGTTCGGGAAGCCGGCTGGCCGTCCCGAGTGCGAGTAGGTGGATGCCGAGCCGCAAATTACCCAGTGGGTTTGGGCGCTAATTTTTTCTTGAGCCATGCAGACGCATCAGGCCAACGATGGCCCTCGGCCATGTTGAGAACATCATCAAAACTCTCGCCACGTTCAATGGCCTCGGCGATCCGGCAATGGTTCAGAGCATCTCCTTGAGCCATTTATAGGTTTTTGCCCAACGGAAAACCTCTGGCATGGAAAGAATTTCCTCTTTGCTGCAACCGCGCTGTAACGCGTCAGCGATACTGACGTAATCCTGGTACGAATCAGGCGGGCAACTCAGCAACAATTTACGGGCGAGTTCAGCACGGGGGTCCATGGGATTATCTACCTCCTTCATGTCTCAGAAAAAAATAAGTGCAAGTTGGTCCTTTTGGTCCTTTTTTCGGGCTGCCGAAGCTGCTGCGACACCGCCAGACGCTATCAGTTCAGATTTCAGATTCCGGGCGAGCCAGCCAAAATGTTTGGGACATGCCACAGATTGATATGGACCCCGGCATTGGGTGACATGAGATTTGTTTTTCCGCCATCGCTGTTCGAGATCCAACCTTCGAGGAGTTGGATGGTGCGAGCCGGATTCTTGCCCACAGAAACGACCATACATTTCGACGTATCATTGGCGAACACAGAGACACAGAATGAGACCATGCAGAATGAGGTGATCGTCAAAATAATCACAGCGTTGCGCATTTTGTGTCTTCTCCTTAAGCATAATGTCAAAATAATGTCGCATTAACTTTATACCATTGTAGGGTGCTAAACAAATATATTCGTTATTATTTATCTCACATTTGGCGTCAGTCCGTTGCCGACAATTACTCCCATCAAGGTAGCGGCAGTAGCGCCCCCCCCCCGCTCCAGCGTCCATTGGCAAGGCTTTGCGCAACAAGGATACGAACCTCATGCATACCGGGCTGTTTTTTTAGTCCGCTCGCAGGAGGTAACAGCCGGTAAAAAGGGGTGATGTGGTCATCGGGAGGTGACCTCATGGCGAATCTTCTTCCCTCGGATCACCTTAGCCGGCGTTTCTTTCCTTGGGGTGAGGGGGGTGCCGCAGATTTAAACTCCGGCTCATACCCCACAACGAAACGGGCCTCGCTTTGGTGTCTCATGCTGAGGAAATGGGCGTTGTCTTTATCATAAGGAGAGATGGGGTTGCTGCATGACTCAAAGCCGAATCGGCTGAAATAATCGGGCTTGCCGTCGACAAAGAGTGGCTGGCTTTTGATCTCCTCCTGCCGCAGGACAAATCTTAGCAGTTCCGAACCAACCCCCTGCCTTTGAAAATCCGGTGTTACCGCCAGGGGACCCAGGTGCACGCCGCAGACGCCGTCTCCGTCATAGGCATTGGAAAAGACGATGTAGGCGATGATCCTGCTGGCATGAAGACAGACCCATTCGTGGAGCGGTTTGCCATTTTCGTGGAGCTTTTCCACCAATTCGGCTTGTAACTCGGTGCGGGGAAAGGCGAGGCGGAGCAGGGCATAGACCTTGGGGCGGTTTTCAATGGTCAGTTTCTGTATTTTCATGGTCCTAGTTTGACAGTGGAAGGCCGATAAGTATATAAGTTTCTCATCAGAAGCTGCATTACAAAGGGGATTCGCTTTTGGTTTCGTTCTTCATGGACTTGGAGTAGGATCGTAGCAAAGTTCGGAAAATGGGGGGGTAGCAGATGTCGATATTGGTCGGCCAGGAAATACGGGATGCAATCAGTCGAGGCGAAATAATCATCGATCCGCTGGAAGATTATCAGATTGGTCCCGGATCTGTCGATTTGACATTGGGGAACGATTTCAGGATTTTCAAAAAAGAGCTGGGTATCCACCATGTGCATAATGAATCAGATTTTGCTGATGTTACGGAACTGGTGTCATTGGCAGATGGGGAGTATATTTCGATAGCCCCTTGCGAAATGGTTCTGGGCATCACCAGGGAACGCATAACGCTTGCAGAGACAATCGCAGGATGGTTGGAGGGTCGGAGCCGCTTTGCCCGTTTTGGCCTCGCAGTTCACGTAACCGCGGGGTTCATGCAGCCGGGGATCTCAAATCAGCAGGTGCTGGAAATTGTAAATCTGGGCCACACGCCGTTGGCGCTTTATCCCGGGACGAGAATCTGCCAGTTTATCTTTGAACGCTGCCTGGGATCGGCAAAATATCAGGGCAGATTCGTTGATCAGGTGAAACCTTGAGGTATCGTTTCGATGCTTAAGCCAAATGAAATGAGCCGAGACTTGACGCCCCGGCTCATTTCCAATTTTTCTGCCATCGGTGCTTTTCCGGCCTAACGGTCGCGTCCCTCTTCTCTGCGTTCGCCGCCTCTTTCCTCATGGCGCTGTTCACGCACATCCTGTCGTTCCTCACGGACGGGAGCTTTCATGTCATGACGCTCTTCCCGCACCTCTGAAACAGGAGTGAAGCGTTTGCCACGGTAGTGATCCCGATCCCGCGAATAGACACGATATTCACGGTCGCGGAATTCGTGTATTCTTGCAATCTTGTACCTGCGGAGTTCCACAGGAAGCTCCCGGTGCCGTACTTTAATCCAACTGCCGCCATAGGCGGATGTCATATACCACCCGCCGCCCCTGTTGATGTAGTAGACGCCGGAACTGTAGAACATGTCGTAGGGGACTCCGACAGCGACACCGAAGCCAAGCTCTGCCGGGTAGATAAAGTCAGGTGGTTGCGATATGACAATCGGCGGCCCACCCACATTGATGTTGAAGGAGATGCCCGCCTGAGCCATGGAAGCTGTCTGGAGTAAGGCCACTGCCGCTGCGACTGCCAATAGTTTTCTCATAATACCCTCCTTGCGAGTTTGTCAGCTGTGCTGGAAGTGTGGATGATTTCTGCACTCGCAGTAGCATATGTGGTGCCAAGTGAATCAATTGAGTGTAACGTTCTGATTCGCTGTTGTTTCTCTGGTAGCCGGGACTGGACAGCACGCTGTGCTCGCCCCAGATGCTCTTAAACCTGCCGGATTTGAGGTGCAGCTGTCACCCGCATCAAGGCCCCGCGCCGCCGCCCAGTGCTTTGTATCCCTGCCCTACGGGCGCCCTGACCGGCGCCCTGAGCGGCGCAATTTATCTCACCTTCTTGACCTCGGTCATAATTCCCCCGGCGATTCGTGGTAGCATGGCTTTATAAACACCTGTGAAATCAGGCGCCTTTTGCACTTAGGCAAAAAAGGGAAGCCCCACGTCTCGCAGCTCAAGGGAGAGCACATATGAGAACATCAGATCAGGTATTCAGGGACGTCGAATTGCGGACCATCGGCGACATCGTTGCCAATGACTATCGGACAGCAGAGGTCTTCGAGAAACGCGGCATCGATTTTTGCTGCGGCGGAAATATTGCCTTCACGGATGCCTGCCGCGAGAAGGGAATCGATGCGGCCAAGCTGCGCCGGGATCTCGAAAATGCCACCAGCCAGCCCGTCGATCGAAGCCAGAACTTCGCTGCCTGGGAGCTTCCGTTTCTTGCCGACTACATCGTCAACACGCATCACGCCTACCTTAAGGAGAATACCGGCGGCATTGCAGCCTACCTGCACAAGATAGCCGAGGTCCATGGCGCTCATCACCCCGAGGTGACCGAGATTGCGGCGATCTTCGACAAGATGGCGGCCGACCTGGAGCACCACTTGCTCGAGGAGGAGGGGTTGCTTTTTCCTGCCATCAGGGCAATGAGTGCTCTGAAAAAGACGGAATCCGGCCATGCCGCAGGGGAGGTTGAGGCGCTCAGGAAATCTCTCAAGTTGCTAGTCCACGAACACGAAGAGATTGGCGCTGCGATCCACCTCATTCGGCATCTCGCCAAGGACTACGCTATTCCGGAGGACGTTTGCAACACCTTCATGGTGGCGTACCGCAAGCTGAGGGAGTTCGAGGACGACCTGCACAAGCATGTCCACCTGGAAAACAACATCCTCTTTCTTAAGGCGGCGCAGCTCTAGAGGGTCACCTGGCACTAGAGCCTTGCGGTGCTGACCGCAGGGCTCTAATTTTTTCTGTTGCGACGGTCGATTCTCTATTCTGCGCCCCCGGCCTCATCCCCGAATTTCCCCAGCGCCGTAGGAACCGCTGTAAACGGTCCGCACCATTGCGGCTTCAAGCGCCGATTCCTACCAGGCAAACTCACTTTATTGATCTAGGTCAAGAACGTTTGCGAAATAGTGTTTTAAATTTCTCCCCGGGACTGTTCGGTTTTCTCCCTCTGATCGACGCGAGGATTTGCCACAACCTTCGATCGGTTGTAGTATTAATATTTTCAAACCTATCCGATAGTTCGGACAGCCTAAAGACAAGGAGATTTCCCTATGGCCCCTCCATCCACAACGCTTCGCCGCTGTCTCGTCTTGCTGGTCCTGCTGGCATGTGCCGGCAACGCCTGGGCCGATGCCGGGAAAGAACTCTTCGAAAAACAGTGCGCCAGTTGCCACACCATAGGTGGCGGCGACGGTACCGGCCCCGATCTCAAAGGTGTTGCCACCCGGCACACCCCGCAGTGGCTGGAACGGGTCATCACGGAACCGGACAAACTGGCGGCGGACAAGGATCCGGTACAGCTGGAACTGGTCAAGAAGTTCGGCATGGAGATGCCGAACCTCGGCGTGAGCCGTGAGGACGCCCAAAAGATCGCCGCATTTCTGGGGGCCGGCGCCCCCGTGCAGGCCGGCACCCCGCCGGCAGGCGGCGAGGTCAAGCCTTCGGAAGCTCCCGAAGCTGAAACTGTTGTCACTAAGGAACTGCTCCTAACCGGAGTTGCCCTCTTCACGGGGAAACAGCCCTTTGCCAAGGGAGGCGCGCCCTGCGTCTCCTGCCATCGCCTGAGTTACCCCGGGATAAACGGCGGCGCCCTCGGCGCCGACCTGACCGGCCTCTATGGCAAGATGGGCGAGAGCGGGGTGCGAGGCGTGCTGAAAAGCCTCGGTTTCCCCGTCATGAAGAAGATCTATGCCGAGCGTCCCCTGAACGATGAAGAGATGACGGCCCTCACCGCTCTCTTCAAGGACGCGGCCGCCAGGAAGCATACTCAGAGCGACCCTTACCCCCCGGCCGGGCTCGCCTTCTTCGCCCTCTGCCTCGTGGCTGCCATCTTGTTCAAGAGGAGAGTCAAATAATGTCGCCAAACAGGATCAAGGACGAACGTTCTCCAGAGTCCCGGAACTGGGAGGAGTTTTACCGCAACCGCTGGCAGTACGACAAGGTGGTGCGCAGCACCCATGGCGTCAACTGCACCGGAGGGTGCAGCTGGATGGTGCACGTGAAGGACGGGATCGTCGGCTGGGAGCTGCAGGCAAACGACTACCCCCAGTTTGACGGCTCCATCCCGAACCACGAGCCGCGCGGCTGCGCCCGCGGCATCAGCTTCTCCTGGTACCTCTACAGCCCGATGCGGGTGAAGCACCCCTACCTGCGCGGGGCGCTCCTGGACCGCTGGACCGAGGCGAAGAGCCGCTTCGAGGATCCGGTCGAGGCCTGGGCGAGCATCGTCGAGAACCCCGAGGCGCGGGCCTCCTACACCTCCAAGCGCGGCATGGGCGGATTCCGGCGCGGCTCCTGGGAGGTCGTGACCGAGATCGTCGCGGCCTCCACAGTCTACACCGCAAAGAAGCACGGCCCGGACCGGGTGATCGGCTTCTCCCCCATCCCCGCCATGTCGATGATCAGCTACGCGGCGGGTACCCGCTTCCTGCAGCTCTTCGGCGGCGTCGCCCTGAGCTTTTACGACTGGTACTGCGATCTTCCCCCGGCCAGCCCGCAGGTCTGGGGCGAGCAGACCGACGTGAACGAGTCGGCCGACTGGTACAACGCCGCCTACATCGTGGTGTGCGGCTCCAACGTTCCCATGACCCGCTCCCCGGACGCCCACTACCTCGCCGAGGCCCGCTACCGCGGGACCAAGGTGGTCGTCATGTCGCCGGACTACTCCGCGGCAAGCAAGTTCGCCGACGCCTGGCTCCCGGTCGAGCAGGGGCACGACGGCGCCTTTTGGATGGCGCTGAACCATGTCATCCTGAAGGAGTTCTACGCGGACCGGCAGGTGCCGTTCTTCGAGGAGTACGTCAGGAAGTTCACCGATCTCCCCTTTCTGGTGAAGCTCTCCGAAAAGGAGGGGAACTGGCGCCAGGGGGAATTCCTGCGCGCCGACGAGTTCGAGCGCTCAAGCGGCATTGAGCACGCGGACTGGTCGCTCTGCGTGGCGAATCAGGAGGGGGAGGTCCGCGTGCCGCACGGCAGCCTGGGGTCGCGCTGGAGCAAGCAGGAGGGGAACTGGAACCTGGACATGAAGGACATGGTGGACGGAAGCGAGATCGACTCGTGCTTAAGCTTCCTGGGCCAGGAGACCTGCAAGGTCCGCTTTAGCATCGAGAACGAGGAGGATCAAATCCGCGAGGTGCCGGTGCGCCGGGTCGCCACCAAGGGGGGCGAAGCGACCGTTACTACCGTGTTCGACCTCCTGATGGCGCAGTTCGGCGTATCACGGGGGCTCTCAGGGGATTACCCACGGGACTACAATTCGGACCTCCCCTTCACGCCAAAATGGCAGGAAAAGCACACCGGCATCGACGCCGAGACGCTGATCAACATCGCCCGCGAATGGGCGACCAACGGCGAACAGAGTTCCGGGCGCAACATGATCATCATCGGCGCCGGGGTGAACCACTGGTACCACAACGACCTGATCTACCGGGCCGCCATCACGGCGCTGATCCTCACCGGGAGCGTCGGGAGAAACGGGGCGGGCCTCGCGCACTACGTCGGCCAGGAAAAGGTGGCGCCGCTCTCCCCCTGGACCTCCATCGCCATGGCGCAGGACTGGACCAAGGCGTCCCGGCTGCAGAACACCCCGAGCTTCTGGTACATACACTCCTCGCAGTGGCGCTACGACCGCAACTTCGTGGACTATTTCAAGCCGGAGACCGGAGAGAAGATGCCGATGCACGCGGCCGACTTCAACGCCAAGGCGGTGCGTCTGGGCTGGCTCCCCTTCGCCCCCCACTTCAACGACAACACTCTGAAGCTCATGGAACAGGCGCAGGCCGCCGGGTGCGGGGACGACACCCAGGTCCGGGCCTGGCTGGTGGACCGGCTTAAAAGCGGCAAGACCCGCTTCGCCATCGAAGACCCGGACGGCGCGGGGAACTCCCCCAAGGTCTGGCTCATCTGGCGCGGCAACGCCATCTCGGCGAGCGCCAAGGGGCACGAGTTCTTCCTGAAGCATGCCCTGGGCGCGCCCAACTCCGGCTGCTCCGCCAAGGAGGTCGCCAAAGGACAGGTGAAGGATATCGTCTGGCACGATAAGGCGCCGGAGGGGAAGGTGGACCTGGTGGTCGACCTCAATTTCCGGATGGATACCTCCACCATGTACTCGGACATCGTGCTCCCCGCCGCCACCTGGTACGAGAAGAGCGACCTAAACACGACCGACATGCACTCCTTCGTGAACTGCATGGACGCGGCAGTGCCTCCCTCCTGGGAGTCCAAGAGCGACTGGAAGATCTTCGGCGAGATCGCCAAGAAGGTGAGCGAGCTGTCGCTCAGGCACCTGCCGACCCCGGTGAAGGACGTCATCGCCGCGCCGCTATTGCACGACACCCCCGGCGAGATCGCCCAGCGAAGCGTCTTGGACTGGAAGCTGGGCGAGTGCGAGCCGATCCCCGGCAAGACCATGCCGAACCTCGCCATCGTGGAGCGCGACTACCCGAACATCTACAACCGCTTCATGTCGCTGGGGCCCGAGATCGGCCATCTGGGATCGCACGGCAACTACTACGACGCCGACGACGAGGCCGAAAAGCTGCTCGACACGCTCCCTACCCGCAGCTTTGCCGGCAAGGAGCGCGTCGACCTGGAGGACGAGAAGACCGTCGCCGACGTGATCCTCTCGCTCGCCTCCGAGACCAACGGCGAACTGGCGCACCGCGCCTTCCAGAAGCTGGAGAAAAGGGTCGGCAAGCCGCTTTCCCAGATTTCCGAGGGGAGCCGCGACTTCCGGATGAAGTGGGAGGACGTGACGCAGAAGCCGCGCCGCGTCATCAGTTCCCCGATCTGGAGCGGGCTCATGAACAACGGCCGTCCCTATGCCCCCTTCACGCTGAACGTGGAGCACGGGGTCCCCTGGCGCACCCTCTCCGGGCGGCAGTCCCTGTACCTGGACCACCCGTACTACCGCGAGTTCCACGAGGGGCTCCCCACCTTCAAGGGGAAACTGAACCCGGCTCTTTTGGACGAGACCGAGGGGGAGACGGGGCTGGTGCTGAACTTCCTGACGCCGCACGGCAAATGGGGCATCCACTCCACCTACTCCGACAACCTGAGGATGCTGACCTTGTCGCGCGGCGGCCAGGCGGTCTGGCTGAACCACCTGGATGCGGCGGGGGCGGGAATAGAGGACAACGAGACCGTAGAGATGTACAACGCCAACGGCGTCGTGGTCTGCCGCTCCATCGTCTCCTCCCGCATCCCGAAGGGGGCCGCCATCATGTACCACGCGCCCGAGCGCACGCTCAACATCAAGAAGTCGAAAAAGAGCGGCAAAAGGGGCGGGGTGCACAACAGCCTGTCCCGCATCCGCCTGAAACCGACGCTCATGCTGGGGGGATACGCCCAGTCGAGCTACTACTTCAACTACTGGGGCCCCACCGGGGTGAACCGCGACAGCTACGTTGTCGTCAGAAAGCTAAAGGGGTGATGCCATGGATGTGCGCGCACAGGTAGTGATGGTTTTCAATCTGGACAAATGCATCGGGTGCCACACCTGTTCCATCTCCTGCAAGAACATCTGGACCGACCGCAAGGGCGCCGAGTACATGTGGTGGAACAACGTGGAAACCAAGCCCGGCGTCGGCTACCCGAAGCAGTGGGAGAACCAGGAACGCTTCAAGGGGGGATGGGTGGCCGACGGCTCCAAGCTGAAGCTGAAGGCGATGGGAAAGGGCCCTACGCTGCTCAACATGTTCTTCCAGCCCAACATGCCAAAGATAGAGGATTACTACGAGCCGTTCGACTTCGACTACGGGAACCTGGCCGGCGCCAAAGAAGCCGACGACCAGCCGGTGGCCGAGGCGTTCTCCCAGATCTCGGGGAAAAGGATCGAGGAGATCCAGGGGGGGCCCAACTGGGACGACGACCTCTCCGGCTCGCAGATCTACGCGGCGCAGGATCCGAACCTGCAGGACCGGCAGGTCATCGACTCCTACGACTCGATGTTCATGCAGTACCTGCCGCGCATCTGCAACCACTGCCTGAACCCGGCCTGCGTCGCTTCCTGTCCCTCGCGAGCCCTCTACAAGCGGGCCGAGGACGGCATCGTGCTGGTGGACCAGGAAGTCTGCAAGGGATGGCGCTTCTGCACCAGCGCCTGCCCCTACAAGAAAGTCTATTTCAACTGGAACTCCGGCAAGGCGGAGAAGTGCATCTTCTGCTACCCGCGCGTGGAGACCGGGCAATGCAACGCCTGCGCCCACAGCTGCGTGGGGCGCATCCGCTACGTGGGGGTGCTGCTCTACGACGCAGACGGCGTCGAGCCCGCCGCGCTCAGGAAGGATGACGAGCTGGTTGAGGCCCACCGCAGCCTGATCCTCGACCCGAACGAGCCCGAGGTGCGCGCCGGGGCCAAGAAGAACGGGGTCACGGACCGGTGGCTCGATGCCGCCGTAAAGTCGCCGGTGTACTCCCTGGTAAAGGAGTTCGGCGTCGCCCTCCCTCTGCACCCGGAGTTCAGGACGGTGCCGATGGCGTACTACATCCCGTCGCTCTCCCCGGTCCTCTCGGTCTGGGGCGACACCCACAAGCTCCTGGAGCACGGCATGATCCCGGCGCTGGAAAAGATCAGGACGCCGATCGGCTACCTGGCGAGCCTCTTGTCCGGAGGGAACCACCGGGTGATCGAGGAGGCCCTGAAGAAGCTGATCGCCCTCCGGGTCTTCATGCGCGGGGAGAACCTGAAGCTTCCCGTCGACCCTGCCGTCCTGCGGGACGCGGGACTGGACCAGGCCGCGGCAAAACGGCTCTACCGGCTCTGCACCATCGCCGGCTACGACGAGCGCAACGTCATCCCGGCGCAGCAGCGCGAGGAAGAGGACGACCCCTTCAAGCGCAACCAGGAAGCCGGCTTCGGCATTCTCAAGAAGACCAGGGGGGGCAAATGAGCATCCAGGAGAGTTACCAAGGGCTGGCACGGCTCCTCGACTACCCGGAGGGTAAGGAGGGGCTGCTGGAGTCCTGCGACACCGTTGCCGGCTATCTCAGACAGAGCGGCCTCGCTTCCCCGGCCGACGCTTTCGGGGAGCTGGTACGGAGTTCGACCCTTGCCGAGCTGCAGGAGGATTACGTCGCCCACTTCGACTTCAACCCGGCGGCCGCTCCCTACCTCGGTCATCACCTGTACGGGGACAACCAGAAGAAGGGGGCCTACATGATCCGGGTGAAGCAGGAGTACTTACGCTATGACTTTACCCCGGAGGGAAACGAGCTCCCCGACCACCTGGCGGTGCTGCTCGGGTTTCTCGCCCACCTGGCGCGCAGGGGCGAGCATGCCGTCCGTCGCCAGTTCATCGCGGAGCTGGTACTGCCGGGACTGGACAAACTGGTCGCCTCCTGTGCGCCGCGCGACCTTTCGCCCTGGCTCACCCTGATCGAGGCGGCCGGGCTACTGTGCAGCGCCGACTGCCGGGAGGTTGCCACATGCTGAACAACCTTATCTTCATAGCGCTTCCCTACGCGGCGCTCGCCCTGGTGCTCTTCGTCACGCCGTACCGCTTCATCAGCAACCGGCTCACCTGGTCGGCCTACTCGACCCAGTTCCTGGAGCGGAAGTTCCTTTTCTGGGGGATCAACCCCTGGCACTACGGGGTCATCCCGATCCTGGCGGCGCACCTCGTCGGTTTCGCCTTCCCCGGCTGGGTGAAGGGGTTCCTCGCCAACCAGGAGACCCTCCTGTTGGTGGAGAGCTTCGGCCTCGGCCTGGGGCTTTTCGCGCTGCTCGGTTGCCTGCTGCTGTTACTACGCCGCAGCAACTCAGCCATGCTCAGCAAGGTCACCTTCGGCAGCGACTGGCTGGTGCTCTACCTGCTCCTCATCCAGGCGGGAACCGGTGTCTACCTCGCGTACTTCGAGCGCTGGGGCTCCCAGTGGTACCTGCACACCGCGGTCCCCTACCTCTGGTCTATCGTGGCCTTCGAACCGCAGCTTGGCTTCGTGAGCGACCTGCCGCTCGCCTTCAAGCTGCACGCGGCCTGCGCCTTCCTGATCGTCGCGGTGCTCCCCTTCACCAAGCTCGTGCATATGCTCTACCTGCCGATCGATTTTCTGAAGGACCCGCCCATTTTGTACAAGTGGAGGGCTAAATAGAAGGGATCTCGGCAGCAGAGGCGTAACCTGAAAAACCAGAGGCCCGGCCTCATTCAAGGGAGTATTGATGTCATCTCGCGTATTGAAAATTTGGAAACCGGAAGACGAAAGCTTCTGGAAAAACGAGGGGAAGGCGATCGCCTCCCGGAACCTCTGGATCTCCATCCCCGCCCTCTTCCTCTCCTTCGCGGTCTGGATGGTCTGGAGCGTCGTGGTGGTGAACCTGCAGTCCATCGGGTTTGGCTTCGACGCCAACAAGCTCTTCTGGCTGGCGGCGCTGCCGGGGCTGTCGGGTGCCACCCTCAGGATCTTCTACTCCTTCATGGTCCCCATCTTCGGTGGCCGGAAATGGACCACCATCACCACAGCCTCGCTCCTCATCCCTGCGGTCGGCATCGGCTTTGCCGTGCGCGACCCGCATACCAGCTACTCCACCATGCTGACACTGGCGCTTCTCTGCGGCTTCGGCGGCGGGAACTTCGCATCGAGCATGTCGAACATCAGCTTCTTCTTCCCCAAGTCGCAGAAGGGAACAGCTCTCGGGCTCAACGCCGGCCTGGGCAACCTCGGCGTGAGCGCCATGCAGTTCCTGGTGCCACTGGTCATCACCACCGGGATGTTCAGCGCGCTGTGCGGCGATCCCCAGATCTGCGTCGTCAAAGGGGTTACCAGATCGGTTTGGATGCAGAACGCGGGGTTCATATGGGTCCCCTTCATTCTTGCCACCACCATCGCGGCCTGGTTCGGCATGCATGACATCGCCGACGCCAAGGCGTCCTTCAAGGAGCAGTCGGTTATCTTCAGCCGCAAGCACAACTGGATCATGTGCTGGCTCTACCTCGGCACCTTCGGTTCGTTCATCGGCTACTCCGCCGGCCTGCCACTTTTGATCAAGTCCCAGTTCCCTGCCATGAACCCGACCCAGTATGCCTTCCTGGGCCCCCTGGTCGGAGCCCTCTGCCGTCCCCTCGGCGGCTGGATAGCCGACAAGCTCGGAGGGGCGCGCGTCACCTTCTGGAACTTCATCGTCATGGCGG
>Ga0316217_10002810_pt1 | contig 20605 bp, 23 predicted proteins | sample 1anoAmetaG_FD_203633 | JGI IMG/M metagenome (GOLD analysis project Ga0316217, IMG submission 203633) | Freshwater microbial communities from Trout Bog Lake, Wisconsin, USA - 1anoA | ecosystem: Environmental > Aquatic > Freshwater > Lake > Hypolimnion/Profundal zone | place: USA: Wisconsin...
CCCCTCCCAACTAATAGCCACTCAGCTATTCTCACTACCATCCTCATTTATACTCACCCATCCTCATTTATACTCACCCATGCCAAGTCATACTCACCCATGCCTGATGATACTCATACTCAACCATGTCACCTGGTCGTTCTCAAGCAGCCGAATCATCTAATTTAGGTCATCAGCATCACTCAAACTGCAACTTATCACAAAAAATGTCAGGGTTCTTGGCGTACTAGAGCAGCTTCTTCTTGACCCGGTCTGCGTTGTTGACCACCTTGGGCTTGGAGCTGACCATCTTGATCTTGACCTTGTGCAGCTTGGGGATGAGTGCGGGCGAATGGCTCAGCTCCTGGTTCTCCTTCTCCTACACTTCCTCTAGCCCCTCAATGTCCTCCTCGAACAGTCTCTTCTTGAAGTAGTCCAGCTTGCTGGTCCTCTGGGGCAGCGCCAGTGGCTCCTTGCGGCGCAGGTTCTTTTCGGAGATGACCTTGGGAGGAGTGGGCAGCTTGTACTTCTTGCTGTCCTGGATCTTGGCTGCGAGGCCCCACCACTCCATCGATATTTAGGTCCTTCGCTTGAGCTTCTTCTTGCGTTTCTTCTTTTTCTGGGGGGCCAGCATGGTGATGTTCTGGCTCTTGAGCAGGAGGCTGCTGTGGACCTCGTTGATCCTCTGGAGGTAAGTGCGGAGGTTGGCCTCCAGGACCGGATGCTATAGGTAAATCTCGTAAAGCACGTCTAGCCCTATGGCCAGTATCTTGAGCTAATCGGAAGTGACTCTGGCGTGATGCTGGTAGTGGTTTTCGCCAAACACCTAGTATGCCTCCATGCCAAACAGTTCCTGCCTGCCCACCCGCACTACCTTGAACTCCTTCTTGTCATTGGCGGGGTAGGTGAGTTTGTAGTGGCTGGGGGTGATGAGTGGGGCCAGCACCGACTTCTGCTCCTTGTGCCTGTTCTTGTCCTGCTTCTCGTAGCCGATCTCCACCTCGCCCTCCAGGATCAGGAACAGCTGACTGACGGGGTCATCCTCTTCGTAGATGAGTTCGTTGTACCTGAACCTCCTGGTGCTGCAGTAGGCCACGACCTTCTTGAGTTCGGAGTGGGCGATTTCCTTGAAGAGGGGAGTGCGGGTGAGGATGGAGGCGATTTCGTCGCACTCGCGCAGGTACAACCGTTTGAGGTATTTATTGAAGGTGTCGTCGCAGAACCTGAGCACTATGGAGAAGCGTTTAGCCCTATTGGTATAGGGGTTGGACTTGTGGGTTTGCAGCAGGTTGGAGATGATGGGTTCTCCCACCTCGTACTCGAATTTCTCCTAATACTCCTTCTCATCGTCCTTGAGCTTTTTCTATAGGAAGGCGGCGATGCAGCCGTCGACTATGATGTAGTGGCAGCTGTGGAATTTACCCTCCTCCTGCAGCTTGCAGCCCTCGGCCAGCTTTTCGGGGGTGAGGCAGGCCAGGAAGGACTTGTAGTCCTCGTGGGGCAGTTTGCGTTTGAGGTCTTTCAAGAACTCGATCCTCCTCTTCTCGGCGAACTCGTCTATGAGGTCCAGGTGTTTGTCGGGGTTCTGGAAGTAGGAGAGGAGGGTTTCGAAGAGGGTGAGCTCCTCCTTGGTGTGGGTGATGATGTTGTCTCTGCTGGGGTGCTTGAGTTTGAGACTGGTCCTCTTGTCGGGTGAGTTCTTGCAGTCCTGCTTGTTCTTGTCCTTGTAGAGGGCCTCTATCTTTCTGAGCTGGTCCTCGGGGATGTCCAGTACCAGAGCTTCGGACATTCTCTAAGTTCTATAACAAATATATAAGCGCAAGTTCTATCCGAACCACCCATCTGCCCACCTAATCCGACTGAATCTGACCGCACCTGATCCACTTGATCCCACCTGATCCAACTAGCCCAAGTGGCCCAACTAGCCCAACTGACCCCTCGAGCCTTACTAATCAAATAATCATGATGTGACTAACTACGGCTCAGTTCATCAGTTCCCCCGATTGATGGCCCCGAACCACGTGACTTCTATTGCATTCTAGCCAGTTTAGCCAGCCACAATCTTGAGTGCTGGTTATTGAGAATGCAGGCAAGCAAGAGCAACAAGGGTAGGCAGCAACTTCTACTTCTGCAGCCTGCGTTTGGTGGCCAGCTTCTGCCCTCATACCCCTTGTCTCCTCCCACCAGAGCAATAAGTCTTCAACTGACCCATCGATTAATGTTTAATTGACCCATAGATCAATATATTCATTCAATAAAAATCTTTCTTTGTCCGGCCTGCCGCCTCACTGCCCCACCATTGCTCTGATGAGGCCCAGGTCGACCTGCCTCCTCAGGAAGCTGGTGTTCCTGAGTGCCTCCAGCGTGATCCTCTTTTCGCTCCTTATCTGCAGCATCTGCCTGATGAGTGCCATGGCCTCCAGAGGGATCTGCTTGACTCTGATCTCGTCCTCATAGATCTGCTCCAGCAGCTAGCCCTAGCTCTAGCCGTTGTAGGGGGTCTAGCCAGTGAAGAGTTCGTAGAGGATGATCCCTAGCGACCACACGTCCACCCCTCTGCGGATGGGTTCAGTCTTGCGCCTGCTCGACAGCCTCTCGGGGGCCATGTACTCGAGGGTGCCGGAGAGAGAGGGGTCGAGGACTAGTTCCTTGGTGACTAGCTCGAAGTCGTTGAGCAGGATGTTGACTGAGTGAGAGGGGAGTTACAGTCTTGGTCGAGCATGAAGTTGTCGAGCTTGAGGTCGCGGTGGACGTAGCCGAGGCGGTGCAGCTAGGCCACTGCCTGGAGTATGCCGTTGAAGGCGTAGACGATGAAGTTGAGGTGGGATTAAGTATACCTGGGGTTGCAGCCCTTGGTGTAGTAGCTTAGCAGGTCGGCTAAACTCCACCGGTAGTACTCCATGACCACCAGCCGGTACACGCCGGTCTCCTTGACCTGCAGGCTGCATAACATGTGAAATACATCTTGACCATGTGAGCCATTTGATTCTATGTAACAAAAGCCTTTTCAGTTTATTGGTGCAGCACCGCAGAACGCCCTTTCTAGGCGGTCTCAGTTATCTTCAGGGCCAGGGTGCGGAGGGTGGACCTCTGGCAGCCCAGCCACACCAGGCTGCCGTCAGTCTCGCAGATCAGGTCAGTGAAACTGAAATCGGGAAAAATGCGATTCCAGACATTGGGATCCAAGTAGTCGCTGTAGTCCTGTTCGAGCTGCTAGTCATCGACCGAGGCAAGAGTCTATTGACTGAAGAGGGGGGAGAGGACTGCTGAAGGGTTGACTGTCATGCTGTGTGAATGAATTTACAATTATAGCATCATAGCTGATTAAATAAAAAAAACAGACGTGAACCTACCAGTCAAAAGACAGCTGTTTCTTGGGATAGGGCTTGACAGATGGGCAGCAGATGCATAACTAGACAGGTTACAATGATTCTAGCCAAGTTTGGATAAATACGGTTATAGTATTGTCTTTGTTATCCAGATATCAGGTAGCTTACTAAACATAAATCATCTATTTTTACTACAACTTCCCCCACCCTTCCTCATCTCCGCCCTCCTCTCCCTTCACTTCCCCTTGGGTTGGGTTGAGTTGTAGGGAGAAAACTTGTTTGGCTTATGTTGACAGCTATTTGTTGAATCGGATCAAATTTCTATTATCTTTTCCCTTCTTTCTCTCCTGCCTTTGCACTGCCTTTACGACTACTGACAAGAAATAGTGCCTAATTACCGTTGAACCTCAATTCAAAACTCCTGCTCAAAATCCAGCCATACTATGGCAACTTAACGAGAGATAATCTATCTGCCTTGGTTTTATCAAGTATCGGTGAGTTGTAGTGTTTGCTAGGTGGTTGCCTTGGGTTACCACTTTGTCCAGATCTAGCTGGATGGGAGTGATAGGTCGAATAAACGGATAAAGAGGAGTGGTTGAGTTCAAACTGATCATTATTGGCCCTATCTGCCTCCTCTCCTCCTGCCCTCCCTCTTGGCAGGTCCCCCTTTCTAGTCTTGGGCTGGCTGGGGCTGAGGCGGCTGCTGCTGGGTCTCTGCCTCTACCTTCTACCCTTCCTTCTTGTCCTTGTTTTCCCTGGGCTTCCTTTCCCTCTTCTCGCCGTCGCCCCTGGGCCTGCGCTTGTTGTCCCGGGCGTTCCTCTTGGTAGTCTCAGCAGCCTTGATCTACAGGCTCTGGGTGATTTGGGTGTGGAATTCTTCTCCGAGTCTCCTCTTGATCATTTCTGAGGTTTCGAGATCGACTGTGACCTAAGTGGGAGGGGAGGTACCTTATTGATGTTGATTTCTGACTCCTTGGGCACCCAATCCAGCCTTCTCTCCCTCTCCTCTTCCTGGACCTTGAGGGAGATGCCCTTGACGGGTCCTCTCTGGATCCTTTTCATCAAGTGGGTTGCGAAGCCTGCGATTTTGTTCCTGAGACTCTTGGTGGGGACTTTGGCGACCTCTGAGAGTATCTTTTTATTGATATGGAAATCGTTGGTGAGCTTGAGGTAGTGCTTTTCCAGCAAAACCTTAGCAGCCCTCTTGACTGTCTTTGTCCTGACTCTTCCCATTTGTGACCAAAAATATTACTAATTATAATTATCTAATATTAATATTACCAGCTTACCCATCTTGCCCATCTACCAGCAGCACCACCCACCATGGAATATAGAATAGCAAAGAAAATACAATAACCATTCATTCATGCCTCAATTTTACTGGCATTCTTGTTTCGGCTTGTTCCTTTTCAGCAAAGCATTGAGCTGCGTTTTCTCCTTGTCCAGCAAGAAATTGATATGTTTGGAGCGAATGCTGCTGACCTCTAGCATGTGTTCTCGATATTGCTCTTCCAGCTCGCCTTTCAGCCTGGCTACTTCTTCATTCAGCTCATTCGTCTTGAACCTGTACTGCCTGATGATCTGCATGCTGTCCTAGTTCTCTATCAGCATCTGCTTCAGCCGGGTTTGCAACTAGTTTATCTTCCATTGCTTCTTCTTGTCCTCCTACTTCACCTTATTCAGCTCTTCCTCAGTAACCTGCGTTTTTGCGGACTCCCTCAGCCTTTTAGCCTCATTTTGATAATCCTGGGCATTCTTTTTGAGCTTCTTTATCTGGCAAGCCTTAGCAATTACACTATTGTGGTACGACTACAGCTGCTTCATCATCCACTAAGAATAGTTGAGTGCCTCAGTCTTCAAAGTGGTGTTCTTGCGCTTTATCTTTTAGTTTTACTCAGCCAAAGCTTCATAATTGCTTTGAAGGTTGGACAAGCTTTGCAATCGAGTGCTTAGCTATTGGTTCTGCTCTTTGAGCCAAATGTTTTCAGATTGCAGTTCTTCGAATTTGCTATAGATCACGCTCATTTACTGTGAGTAAGCATTGATTTTCTTTTACTCAGATTCAAAAATTTATGAGTTTTCTGTTGGAGTTTAGCCAAATGCAACCTTGGCCAAAAGTTTATCTAGATTCTGCTTGAGACCTTCAATTTCGGAATCCTTTTGCATCAGAAGCTTCTTACTTTCTTCCTACCTCTTTTGAGAGGCATTGGTGAAGACATTCAACCTGCACTTCTACATCTAGAGTGCTGCCTAAAGCTCAATGTTTTTCACCGATTGGTTACTGTTCGTTTCCTACAGCTATTCCATCCTTGCCTTATTAGTGAGGTATTTGGCCACCAAGCCTTCTACAGTCATTTCGCTGTCTTCCATAACCACACTCAGGCAGACTCTGACATTTTCTAAAACCTGTTTCACTTTTTTGAGCTACTCTTCAATCTCCAAACAATGGCTTTTAAGTGAATCGAATTCATCAAGCTTGATGTACTACTCTTGAAAATGACTAATTACCTTTTAGCCCGCCTAGACCTCTTCTTTCAGGTCCTAGATTTCCTTTCTCTTGACCTGCAGCTCTTTCTTCAAATGCTGTGACTCCAGCTCAAGTTCAAGCTTTTCCTCGTTAGTTTTGGCTATTCTCTAGTTGAGAGAATCTATCTCATTGATTAGGGTTTCCAGCTCTTCCTGGTTGGTCAGATTGAGCTGCTTGATAATCTCTGTGAAGTCGTTGTCTTGCACGAGTGCAGCCCGATGGTCCTCCAAAAGTTTGTCCATCTCCCTCTGCTGTTTTTGTGTCTCTTCTAAACACATTTGCAACTTACTGTAGTTCTTTTAAAGGCACTAGTACTTTATCTACCACCTTCTGACGTCATCCTTGAGCTCGTCTATTTGTTCCTCCATTTTCAGCATCTAGACCTTGTTTGACTACACAAGGCCATTTCTCTCTTCTTCTAGCTTCTCTACCTTCGAGGTCAGATGTGCGATGTTACTGGTTAGCTTCTTCTCAGCTAGAATCTGAACACTGCGTTCACTTACACACTCAATCACCTCATACTTACTCATGAAAATGCTCTTTTAGAGCTCAAACTAAGGCAGCAATCTTTGGCAGTAAATTTCGCTCCTTTTGAGCTATCTCTCCAGTGCCTAAATCTTTTTGTATTGGGCCTCCAAAATGTTTAGTTGCACTTCATCGAAATCAAAGCGATCAATGTTTTTGTTGATCAGCTTTAGGATTTATTGCTCTTAGTACTAAAACCTTTATAAATTGCGTATTTTTTCCTTCAGAGATTAGTTTTAAAGCCTAAGCAGTTTTTCGTTGAAATTTTTCATGGATCTTAGACTACCTTTTTCGCTTCTGAACTCGGAATCATGTCTCATGGAAGGCAAGCTCTGGGATTTCGTTTAGTGGACTGTATTGATTTCACCTTTTTCCGACTTATTTGAGTGAGTTTCCTAAATAATCACAGGTAAATCGTCTTTGTAGGTATTTTAAAAGGGAGTCTTATTCAGAAAGTAGGGCTCAGTTTCTTCGAAAAGCTAAAAGATAGGGGTTTAATTTGATAGAATTCTGAGTTTGAGTCCTTTGATCTCCTCAGAATAGACTTAGATGATTTGGTTAGCCTCTTCAAGTTTGGTTTTGAGAGTCTAAATCTCTTATTTTAAGCTAGTGATTTCAGTTTAGTACTGGCTCACTTTCTACTTCAAACGCTACTCGTTGCCCTATAGCTTCTAGTTCACCTTCTTCAAGTTCTTGACCTTCTTGGCTCTCTCTAAAAACTCCAAAGTGGCCAGAATGTCTACTGTATTCGAAAGGCTTTTGATATTGTTGTGCAGAGTTCCAATGATGATCGTGTGCGAATTGCCTCCCAAACTGTCTTTCAAAATCATTGTCAGCACCGATTACCGATAAGGGATCACATTGTTTTGCTGCTTGGTTTTGTTGGCTGCCAGCAAGTTGATGACCCTCGTTAAAACTGATAAAGACGTGTTTATTTTAACAGCCTCTGACTTCCTTTCCCCTAAGGCTTCAGTCTGCTTGAGCCTCTCCGCCCCAGCCAAATCCACAAAGTTGAGTTTAGAGGACCTGCAAACTGTAGAGAGTTCAACAAGTTGCTTGGTCTCAATACTAAAGGTCAAGATGGCGTGAGACCTGGAGGAGTCCGAGTTCATCTTGGTAGTACCTGTTTTTCTGTTGTGTATTCCCTTCCTGAAGACCCTCTGGAAGTCATCAACTGATTACAATTCACACTACTCCAGCCCCTAAATATAAAACCCTTTATCCATCTTCAGCCTCACAGTGACCTTGTTCACCCCCAAAAGGTCCTTGACTTCTTAGTTGTAGATCTCAATGTAGCTCATTTTGATAGAATAGCATTCGTATTTCTCCTGGTTCTGCAACATTTTGTGCAGCAACTTGAAAGTTTTGTAAATGAGGCCTTCCTCATGCATGGTGCCATTCATGGTGAAGGTCTTGCCTGAACCCGTGTGCCCATACACAAACAGAGTGCTGTTGTAGCCTTCAAGAGTGTTGCTTACTAGCTCGTAACCTACCTTCTGCAGAATGTCATCATTGGTGTCCTCCGCAGTGAAGATATGATCAAGGATGTGTTCCCTGTCCGCACAGTGGAGGACGTTGGAGTTGCGTTCATCCCTGTAGATGATGCAGTTGGAGGGAGGACGTATTCTGGCCATGACCTTGATGGACTATTGGATTGACCGCATTAGCCTAACCTAAAAATGTATATTGCCTATAATGATAATTGGCGAGCTAGTAAAGTCAAATAATGTCGCTTATAAGCCCAATAATAAGCCAATCAATAGTCAATCATTAATAAACTTCCGGTTCTCCCTCCCCATGTTCTACTCGATTATTCTGTGGTTGAGCTTGAACTTTCTGGTGTTTATCCTGAAGATCCCGTCCTTGACTGGAACCGAGTAGCTTTCGATTTTGCACTTGAAGAAGGGGAAGAAAGGTTTCACTGGCTATTACCCTTACTTGTATTTCTACAAACTCCTTCTAGCCACATCGTGGGTTTAAGGTCTGGAAGTTTTGGCTTGTCTTGTTAAGGAAGAGCCTTGGGAACTCACTCCAACATGGCGATGGCTGTTGCGTTGTTAGATATGCATCAGGTAGGACTAGAAATCATTGAATTGCTAGATTGCCACTAGATTCTTATGCGTTCGATCGCTTTTAATGGACCTGAATTGTCGGGTCTGCTGCAGACTTCTTGTGTTGTGGGTGTTCCTGCAGTGATTATGATATGCTCCTTTTGGAACAAACATATTCATCTTGTAGTTGAGTTTATAACTTATTATTAAGCAGAGTTCAAAATATACAATTTTCATGAAGGAGGATGAAAATAGAATTAGAAGAGGCTGAATTAGAGAAGTAGAAAAGGTAAATGGTCAATTAATCGATAAAAAGAAAATAATAATAATCAAAAGCTATTAAAAAGAAAATAAGTAAGTCGGAGAAGAGAAGAGGAAAACATGAATTAGGGATATTATAGCCAAAAAAAGAGAAAATATTTTTTGAAAAATGACGATTTTTTGCACAATTCGAGCTAGCCAAATGCAAAGTGCTCGTCAAATACGAGGAGAAAAATTTCGATTTATGAGAGGTCCTTGAGAGGAAATATTAGTCGGTTGGGACGCCCCTAGTAACCTAGTACGAAAGTAGTGGACTATAGACTATAGACCATAGTCTTTTAGTTAAATGTAACTAAAATTGGACCTAAAATTTATACCCTTTTAGTTAAGTGTAACTCATGTTAGGTTTCTTTTTAAATATGGCGCTCAACAAAAAAAATTCATATCCCATGGTTTATTGGTTTTGCGGTTCATCCGCAGCTATTTTTCCTAAATTGGCTTAAATATAATGTTCAAAAATGTTGATTTTTCGCTCCACCTTCTCTAATATTTTATATTCCAAAGAAAATTTATTTGACAATACTCTATCTGAAATAGATCAATACCCTGCATAATAGCCTTTGACAAAAGCTGGCAACCCTAATTCCTTTTGCATCAACAACTCTGTTGTCTGGAAAGCTCCTTCAACCCATCCACTTGTATTGGAGTATGCTTATCCCACAAAATGAATAGCTTCATCTTTCCATGGTTTCCTCATGGTCTGCATAATCGAAGGGATGTAGTACCCTGAGAGGAAGTGGTGGCAACTGGTTCCGAACTGGTCGTTTCCCATGAACTGGTAAGCACACTCCTTCAGCCATTCCTACCTAACCTAGATGTTATAGATGCGACTTAGCTCCATAAGGATCTCTCTCACGAGCACTTCCTTGGCTGGGTAGATGTTGTGCGCAGGAGAACATAAAATAAGTGGTTTGGCCGTTGCTAGCTTCATTTCCTTGAGGGTTTCCGGCTTAGGGTGCCAAATCTTCTCGAAATTGTTATGCAGAGCAATCCAAAACTCAGTAGTGATCCTATCATTGAAGGAACATAGGAAAAGGTTGTCCTGGCCCAGAGATACTTGAAGGGTGTGCCTAATAGACAAGTCACTGTGGGAAATGGCTTTAATTTCTTAGATGGTCCTCAATAGGGTCATAGGTTTGGGTGGTTGTTTGTAAGACTAGCTGATCTTTTGGATGGGATCCCACCAATTCTTAGTAAAGTTCATGATGATCTTCATGCCAGGCATGGATTGAATGCTCTCAGTCAAAGAAAACAAGTTTCTAGGCACAATAGGCTCGTCCTCAGTAAATCTCTTCAGCTTCTAGAACTCATACTTGATGTCGATGCTCGATCTCGCAATTACCTTATCATAGAAGTACCTTTCTGATAGCTAGTTCAGTCTTTTCACTTAGTTTGCTGCAAGTTACTGGCTTGAAGTAGGCTTTTTTGAATGGTTTTCTTGCCTCATTAGCAGCTTCTCTCTTTATTCGCATTCAGAAACAGTCATAGGGGGTAATTTGTAGGCTTTGGTGAGTTCTTCATTGAGTTGGTTGTAATTGAGAATGCTTTCATAGTATCTGCGGTCTGATTTGTAGATTTCCGCATAAGAAGAAAGGGGTTCTTGGAGCAAATCTATGGAATTGTAGAGCATCTGCACAGCTTTTTTGGGCATAGCAAGAATGAGTCTTTCTGTGGTAAACTGAATGGAAGAGTAGCCTTCTCTGTCAGGCAGTGGGACGGCAACGCCTAATCCTTTATGGATCAAGTTGTAGAGTTTTCTCTTTTTAACCCCTGAAAGCAGTTGGCATTTGAAGGGGTCCTCTGCAAGAACTGGAGTGTTCTGGTTTTTGAGGTGAAAGGTGAGAAGATACCTATTGTTGTTCTTTTAGATATTGACAAGTTTGTGCCCCAGAAAGATGCCTCCGTTTTTGGAGTTCAGCCCACTTTCCTCATCCAGTAACTCATTGGCCATAACGTAGTTTATGTTGTCGAAGCCTCCAGAAAGAGTGCGGTAGGTGACATCTCCGTAGTCCAGGAAATAGAGCATCACTTGGTCGAGATAGGAAGCGTTTGAGGTGTTGCTGTAGTATCCGTTTTGCTATGCCACAAAGCGGTAGGTCTAGTGCCCGAATTGCGACTCCAAAACGTTTTGGAAGCCGAATTTGTAGAGAGGGTACAAATGGTCCATCTCCACCCTTTCCTGACCCTCGTAGATATCTCTTTCCTTTACTTCGTAGGGGAACCTAAAAAGCAAGACAGGTCTAATCCGATTCCACTGCTCTAGGGTTAGGTTAATGGAGTGAGAAAGGGGGTCGTCCTTCTGTTGGTAGATATAGTTTTTCCAGTTTCTGTAGAAGATGTCTTCAGAGTGGGTCACTTAGCCTTAGCTTTCAGCCCTCTAGCGCTCGGCTGATATTTCTTACTTGGTTTTCTGCAGGAAGAGCTCAGTGATCACTCCCAAGTTTTCAGGGGAGGTGAGAATTAGATAGAGGGAAAAAGAGAGTATTTGAGATGCTGACATTCCAAGAATATGTGCCTTCATTCTGAAGCTAGGCATAAGAGCAGAATCAATCTTTTGCCTGCTTTCCCATTCCATCATGGTGTAAGACTAGCTCTTCAAGCTTGACATCCGCATTGAGGTCTGAATCTCGCCTCCTTCCACTGGGAAAGGGATGTTGGGAATGCCGAGGGAAGTGACTAGCTAATTAACGATGATATGCCTATCAGGAATGTACCTCATTTATTCCAATTAGATTGGAGTGGCTGTTTTTCGAATTTCGAAGGAATTCAGCCCTCCGCTGATGCGCTCTGACAAGTCAAACACTCCGATTTTATCTTTGTTTGCTTTGTTGAGCCTATAAGCTGAATAGAGTCCTGAACAGCCGGCACCTATGACCACTGTTTTGAACTCCCCATTCTTGGGGTAGTTGTAGTTGAGGCGTGTGAGCATATCGTTAACGTAAGGCTTGAGTGGGAATCTGGTCCTGTTGAGGAAACTTCCAACAAGCGTCATATCCTGGCACTCTCTTCTGATTTTGTTGGGCTCAAGCAGCATTTGGACTGCAGTTTTGGCCAGTAAGGGGTACTCACTGATGATCCACCCTCCGCTTTGCACAACCACGGATTCGTCTCTCCTCTGCATGTAGTCTAGAATAGTCTACCTTCCTTAGTAGAAGATCATTGGGAGAGGGAAGTGTTTGTTCAGAGGACTTTTTGCGTTTATTCCGTTCATTCTTCGCATTGCGTAGTTTATCGCTGCATGCACTCTATGGTCGTCTTAGGGAACCTCGTGGAAAGTCATGGCTTTGAGGAATTTGCTCTATTCGTGCGAATTGTGGAACCTTCTGCGGTCAGTTGTGCCAACTTTGATAAAACAGCCCGTGGGCATTGTGTCCCAGCTATGGAAAGGATACCCAACAGTGGTGTAATTCATCTAATGTGTGTTTTCTTTGATGAAGTTGATAAAGGCGGGCATCTGAGTGTAAAGATTTTCGTAGCCTTCTTCAATTTTGAAGTAAGAGCTCACAAACTCCTCAATGCTGTACTCCCTATTGGGCTCCCCATCCCTGAAATTGTTGTCAACCAAATGAGGGTATTCCATGACTTCCTTCAAGAAATGAGGAGTGTAGATGCCAGTACAGATCAGCACTGACTTGCCCTACACAACTTTGTTGGTTGAGGTCCTGAACTTGTGTCTGAATTCGCCTTGAGCTGGCTAGTGCTTGAGAACTGAAGTGTTGTCGTAAATGGTAACCCTGTCTCCATAAGATTTAATGTGTTGCAGGAAAGCTTCATAGGAAGACTTCATATCGACTGAGCCTCCGTCAGGCTGATACAACCCTGACCACGAGTCCCATTAGCTTGGGTGCTCAGGTTTGAAGGCCTTCATGTATTCTGGAGATTCATGCATAATCTCTCCCATGTATAAAGCTTCAATCTTCTTCTCTCCTTCTTTGAGGCTGTTATTGATCTAAAGGATGGTCTCATGTGCTGCCTTGATGTTCCCATGACTGACATTGACAGTCTTGTCTCCAAACCATAAAGTGCCCTCTCTGTGAAGAAAAGCCTTTCCCTTCCCGAGTTCGTGCTCAATCGACCTCCATTCGTCATTGGACAGTCGGACGAAGCGACAGAGGTACTCCTCGTTGTATTGGACTCGGTTATGGCGTGAGATAAAGGCCTAATACCAGAACTTTTTCTCATCGCCAATGACGTTCTTTTCAAGGATGCAGACGGTGCGATTCATTTTAAGGGCGTAGTATGCTGCAGCTATGCCTACGCAACCTGCGCCCATGATCACCAGGTCAAACTTCTAGCTCATCTAAGAATTTAATAATTGTGAGCTTCTGACATCGAATTTAAGAAATGGTTTCATAAAAAGCATACAAGAAATACCCCAAATGCTAGATTTTTGCACAAAACTGTGCCTTTTGAAGATTCATTGCTGAAATCTTAACTTTTTGCTCATTTGCAGTCAGGAAATATGTAAGATCATACCTTCTTAAATATTCTTTGAAAGGTAGATAAAAGTTTGTAAGAATTCAAATATTGCTATCTGAATCAAAGCCATAGATAGTTCATTTCCTATTGAACAGGTTTTTTGTTTTTTTGGCAAAGAAAGTTTAGCTGATTAGACTTAAATACAAAGAAAGATTCAAGAAAATAATAAAAAAAAGGAATTGAAGCTACGCTTGAAAAGAGATCACCACGAAAGATGCTTTATTTCAAGGTTTGGAGTATAATTGTTCGTTGAATTTGCAATAAACCAAGTCTAGTGCTTTAAACGGTGGACAAGATTAAGCAATAGATATTGAAACATAGAAATTAATGTATGTTTTAAAATGAAGAGAAACCTCTTCAATTTTACTTGGATTCAAGAGGAAGAAGCTTAAGGAGGCCAAAGAAGCTTGGCGTATAAACTATGAAAAATTAACATACTTTAAAGCTTAAGAGATGAAAACACAAACAAACTTGGGAATTGTTAAACCATTAAAGGGTATTTAGAATAGACGAAAGAATAGTCATCGAACAAGCTACGATAGTTTAGTGGTAGAATTGAGCGTTGCCATCGCTTAGGCCCGGGTTCGATTCCCGGTCGCAGCATTTTTGCATTTTTGCACCCAAAAAGAGCAACACTCAAACATTTGTCCTCATCTCAGAGTCTCACGCCGCAACAGACACAAATACAGATGTGTGCTGCTTATGGCCCAAAGATTGATATTATAAAACATTCTATCACTTCTCTCTCTTCCTGACAGCCGAATTCATTTTATTCTTCATCTCCTAGATTCTTCTCTTGATCTAAAGGGCACGTTATTCCTTGGGGTCCTCCTCCTGGGCAGGTTTCTCTCTATTGCTACCATTGGGATCAGAACCTTCTCCTTCCGGCTGCAGATCTTGGAATCTTTCGCGCAGTTTGCGTATCTTTTCTTGGATGTTCTAGTTTCCACTTTCTTCTTCGTTGATCTAGCTGCGTATCGGTGTGCGTCGCTGGCCGTCAAGTGACCCTATGATCATTTGTATGATCTTTCTGTCGTAGCTGAGTGAGGTGAAGTACTCTTCAGCGTTGAACTAAGGGTGCTTTTCTGTATATTTTTTGAGCTGGACAATGCCTTGCTCGAAACTCTTGCTTCTCGATAAAAGATCATTGATCTTTTTCAGCTATTCGTTCTCTTTGTTTTGCTGCGATTTACCTCTAGTTTTTTCTACCGGCTTTATGTTTAGTGAGACAATGAATGCTCCAATCCAACGATCAGCGGAAGCCGACTCAGTCAAACTCTTTTCATAGTGCTCCCAAATCTCGGCCTTGATGACTGTGCAGATCTAAATGAGTATGTTTTTGATGACATTGGCTGCAGTATCTTCGGGTCTGATTTTCTCTTTGTTCTTGTCTTTCTACATCAGGTCCAGCTGCTAAAGGGGAATATCGTAGTCAACAGTAGCCAGATATTGGTGTGCTCTTGTGAGGAAAGAGCGTATGGCTTAGGGCCGCAGTTCTTTGGGGAAATCCTTGGCAACTCTGCCCAAACATTTCACAACAAGGGATATGGTTTTGGGGGAACTAGGGATGAGTCTGGAGTGATAGGTCAGTAGCTCCAACAAGACATTGATCGTTTCATGAGGATGTGCATTCTCCAAGATCCTGAGCATAACCCCATTGATGGCTTTGATGAAGTTGTCAGCCTTGTACTAGATGTTGCGAGATTTGAGTTCCTAATAGATCTCAGCTTTATGCTCATCTTCATAAACAAGCTGAGTGAGAGCAAAGCTAGTACCATAGCCAAGCAAATCCCCAATGTTCTTGATGATATGAGGACACTTGATGCAGCTTTGGAGCAAGGTGACCTGGGCCACAATTTTGTCAGGAGTATGCTCTTTTCTATTGTCTATCAAATCCTGCACGCTTTTCAGGATCTGCCCAAAAATGATCTTGGCGTTGCTAGTTAGCTAGTTTGCTATCTTTTCTCCGGATTACATGAACAAAGTGTTGAAGAAGGTTATTATGTTATCGTTCGGAGGTAGCAACTTATTCAGATGCTTGCTCAAGGGGGAAGCAGGGTGAGGAGCTGGGTATTAGCTGAGGTTTATTTGCTTTGGATCGTAAGGTTTGATTAGTGCATTTTGGTAGACTTGAGACTGGGCTGTGTAGGTTGGATATTGAGGATATTGAGGGTATTGAGGGTATTGAGGTTGAGGGGGTGGGATAGGCGGAATTTGGGGTAATGAAGGATTGTTTTTCTTGTCATAGGGCTTATTGGTCGGAGTTTGCGATGGCCTCAAATCTCCAGTTGCAGTTTTGGGATCATTTCTCTTTGGCAAACGTTCTCCACTCTTCTATCTGGGATCTCCAGTGCTGACGAAACTCCCATTATTGATGGATGATGATTGGACCTGGCTTGAAGAAGTTGGAGGTTTGTACGAAACCCCACTGCCAGTGAGATGAGTTGAGGATTGGGGAGGCAGCTGTGACGGCAATGGATGAGGAGATATGCTATGAAACTGGGGACTAGTCTCAGCTTTCCTAAACCCGAAGCTTTGTAAAGTGCCTTCATTGTACCTTTGGTGTAAGATGTTGACAAACTAAGGATCTTCCTTAAGTTCTTTTATCTTTGATGCTTCCTGCATTGTATCTCCACTCCCCACATGGTTGGCAAGATGGTTCTTGATTGCTCTACTCAACCCTTCTCTGTAAAACCCATTGGTCTACTTCCTCAAATGCCGATGCAGTCCTGGCAAATCCACACTGAACTATCTCAGTATCTTACTCAACACCCTCTCTCCTGAGCTTAGGGCCACTAGACATTTAATGATGTTGTAGATATTCTCACTGATTTTGTTGCCCATCAGAGAGGCTGAAATAAAGTACTCCCTTACGATGGCAATCACAAGATCTACCTAGAAGTCAGTCAGGATAGTTTTCTTCTTCTAGAGGATGCTGAGAATAGGGAATACAAGCTCTATGACTGCTGAGCAGAAAGCTGGCTGTCCTCCCCAGAGTTTCATCAACGTCCATTTGAAAAAAACATCATAAAGCTACCTAAAGTGCTCTTGGTAGTTCACTTCCTTTGAAAGCTTCATAAAATGAACCATAACTTCATGCACTTTGGTATAATCCATGGAAAGGAGCTTTTTGGCGAGTTTGTCATTGATCAAATTCTGGATATCATTGCAAAGTGCCTACTCATTGGCTAGCTAGAGCTTATCCAGCCTCCAGATGTAGGTGACTTAGTTTGATTGTCTTTAGACTCTTTAGTTCTGTAAAGTGCTTTTGCTTGCGAAAGGCTCATTCCCTTAGACTTTCGCTTTTGGAGGAATGAAGAATGCGCCTGAAACTGTGGCTGCATGAGGGTCATCATCATGTTAAATGAAGCTTTTTTGGTGTTGTGGCCCTCTAGAGAGAGATCTTTCTTTTTGGGCAGAAGTTGGAGCAGGTGGGGGCTTTAACGTAGGCCTAGCCTTTGGCTCTTTCTCATTTGCTTTGCCTGGACTGACTCCTTTAGAGACAAAACTGCTGTTAGTATTAGCATTTTTGTCAAATTTCTCAAAAAAAGTACACAGATCTTTGGCTACAGCAGGTCTTTGGTCTTTTGCAATCGTTTTGAAGACTTCTAAGCCCAGTTTTTAGTGAACCTTCTCAAAGACCTTTTCAGCTGCTGTCCTAATATCTTTGGTTTTGTCGATTAGGCAATTAACCAAACCTTTAGGGTAATCTCTTATGTCTGAACGACTTATCCCATCTTCGTGAGCTAGAATGAGATTCAATACTTAGAGTCTTCCTTCTTTGTCTCCCTACAAATACGGGCCAAAGTTGTTAAGCAAATGCTACTTTCCTAGGCTTTAAGCAATTCGGCCAAGAGTCTGCGTAATCTAGCGTCTATTTTGTTCATTCTTATCGGAAAGCCCTTAGGTTAGTGCTGTAATGAAGCCTTTCAAGCAGGTCTTTAAATCTTTGTCAGGCAAAGACACTAGAACTAGCCCAGCTAAATGCACAAAAACTTTGATTAGCTGCTTATTTGTATCATTTATATGCACTTTTAAGCAGGCAATCAAATCTCCTGCGAAACTTCCATAGTGCACCTTACCTCCGAACTAAAGCTGGGAAGCCAACATCTCAGCCCCTTCCTTTCTTTTAAGCCAATTACTATTATCGTTCATCAGAGGCAAAGCTTTTTGAACTTAGACTGTGAGATCTCTTGGCTTTGAATCCGTTTTTGTTGACTCTTTTTTTGTTATTTTGGTGGTTTATTCAGCAGCCTACCCTTAAAACTAAAGTTTGGCCTTCTTTTGGTCCTATGCCAGAGGTTTGTTGTTTTTGAACTCAAGATCCATTATTTTCAAAATGTTTTCATCGAGATGAGGCTTTATGGCATCTCCAACATGCAAATAAAGACATAAAATAAGGTCCTGAGCTGACTTCTTAGTAGTGTTGACGTTAAAAGTTTATTTGGCGTACTCTGCAATCTATTTAAGGTTGCAATTCGATATCGATACTAATTCGATGATCTTTGCCAAAAGTGCACAAATTTCTCCATTCAGCTTCGGCTTTTTATTCTCCGGACTGCGAGTATACCTCAAAAAGTGTCCAATCACAAAGCGAGGTGGGATTCTTTCACACATGATTGAGATAATTCGAAGGATTTGTTCAGCAAATTTACTCTCAAGCAGTTTCTAAGCAAGATACGGAATCAGGACATAGGCCTCTGGCTTGCCGATGTCTTTTGCCCTTTCTTATAAGTAGTTTATCAGGTCTTTGTTCATAGGAACGTTTATCTCTTTCCAGTCCTTAAAGGCTTTACGAACCACTCTCAGCACTGCGTTGAAATTTTCGTAAGGGTTTTCTCGTAGATAGTTGAGAATCTTTCCCCTTTCAGCTGCAGTACTTCCGTTGATATTCTTTACCTCCTCCTCAGGCAGTCCGTAACCAATCAAAGTTTGCAGACTCTACTCATAACCAGGCTATTCAAAACACTCCAAGACAGCTTTTTACTACTTTGGTTTCTATGGCTAAGATTGCTTGCTCGTTGCTATTCTGCTTTAGGATCTTTAGGCCTTGGGAAGCTTTACATTGCTGCTAGTCATAGCATCAGACTTTTTACTGCCTTTAGGTTCTGGTTTTTATTCAACAACTTTGGCAGGAATATTGATTTTGACCTTTCCTCTAACTGGAGAAATGAAGTCTTCTCCTAGCATCAGTTCCAACTTAGCAACAGTTGTGGTTGTTGCCTCCCTAACTTCCAAAACTGCATCTTCCAGTAACTTTTCGAAAATGGGGAAAAGCTTCTTCAAGGCTTCTTTTGTTTTTTCTGGGCACTCCCCATTCTCCTCTTCCACTTTTTGTTAGATGTGTTTCCCAATCCAGTTTATGAGATTGCACTTCATCTGAGGTGCTTTATCTGCAAAGCCTTATTTCACGTCCTCAATTACATCTTACAGTCCCAAGCAATAGTTCATATCATTCAGAGTCGCAAAGGTTTATTCCACCATCTGTTTTCTTTTTTCTCTGAATTTGCTGATAACATTGGAAAACTGGGCTTTGGCGGTTAGAGAGAAGTACTTTCGGAGACCTTTTGACATTGCCGCGATAATCTTCAAAGTCCACAAAACAACATTGAAGTTAGCATCGTTGATCAACCTTCGGACCAATTAGCCAATGTGACGATTCTCAGTGTTGGCTAATTTGGGCACAGATGCAGCCTTTACGAATTCCTCCATCATTTTGGTTTTTTCGTTCCATTTCTCTGCTTTTAGCACAGACTATGACCACTTTTCGTTGTATTTCTTGAAAACGTCGACAGCTTCAGACAATTTGTATGAGTCGATTTTCCCCTTTGCTTTTCCTCCCCCTTCCTAGGGGAGATCTTTGGGAGCCTTCATTATGACAGGCTTTTCATATCCATCCCATTCAGTATCCAGCTACTTTTTCAGGGTGTCTTTGAGATTACCCAGCATGGGCTCAACCACCTCCTTGGTCATCCATTTGTAGGCTTCTCGCAAAGTGTTCATACCTTCAGTTTTAACAGCAGCTAGCTTCTCGGCGCCAATTACTCTAATGACCTCAGGAAGATAGGGTTTGAGGTATTTCATTCTTCTGATACCATAGATGGCCAACAGCTCATTCAACACTGCATTGTAGCCTGCGATGATCTTGGGCGTTTTGTTTTTGAAGCCAATCAAAATCAGCATTTCGATCATATCTGCCTTAGTTTAGTACATGAGGTCGATTATTTCCATCGTCAGCTTTTTGGTGTTGGTCTTTCCGTTGATGTACCCATTTTAGATGGCACTTTTGGCCTCATCTTCACCCCAGTTCTTGCCAGCCTACATCCAAGCCTTTAGGCACTGCACACTCTTTTACATATTGGCAGGGGTTGTTTCCTTCAAAAGGGCCGACATCGTAACTTCTGCCAGGTCTGGGTTGTCAGGGTCACTCTTGAGGAGCTAGATCATGTCCTACATCCCTGAAAGCCTCATCTTGGGTGCTTTGGACTTGAGCTTCTGCGACATTGTGTAATTGGTAGCTGGGGCCTATTCGGGAGGACCTCCTTCAGGGAATTCGCTCATATTGAATGCTGCTGGCGATTTGCCGATTGGCTTCTCATCGAACATGTTTGGGTTATTGCTGCCTCCCACGGGCATCTCATCCAACTGCTGAGTATTTTTAATGGGCATTTATTAAACCTTAGTTAACACTATTGTACAGTTTCTTTGGGCTCCTCTTTTTTGGGCTTAGTTGGTTTCCTAGCAGGAGGGGCCTTTCTGGGTGGGGGTGCATCAGTCTCTGAGGGAAACTAGGTAAACTGAGATTTGTTGCCCCCTCCGATAGGTAGTTCGTCGAAACTGGTGGGATTAGGTTTGGGGATTTGCTGTTCGTTGGGATTTGGCTAGGCCAAAGGCTAAGTTGGTGCCTCTTAGCTCATTTCAAATTATATAAGTGAATACAAATAAACTATTGCTTACTTGAGTAAAATTGATTATTTAAGAATTTATCTGCTTATCTTTCTAATACGACTCAGTCTGGCCTGACTCAAATAATGGATCATCTGTGAAATATTTGCGGAAGGGACGAATCCCTATAAAAAGGTCAATAAAAGTGCTATGGATCAAGTTAAATTCATCTACTAGCTGCAGGAAAATCAGAATTTGGAGGATCCAGTCCCTAATGGCTTGAATGCTTGTGTTCATCACTCTCAAACCTTCAACCCAAACACTGAAATCTGCATGAGCAAAACAGCAACTGTTTTACCATCGATGTTTTGTCGCTTATAGCTTCCTTTTTCAGTACTTTGAGGTATATTAGGAATGAGGTCGATTTAGCTGTCTTATATTGTGTCTTTTAGTTTGTTTTACAAACCTTATACTATTTTGTGCCTTGTGCTAACAGTTTCTGCATTCAG
>Ga0316217_10002811_pt1 | contig 20588 bp, 15 predicted proteins | sample 1anoAmetaG_FD_203633 | JGI IMG/M metagenome (GOLD analysis project Ga0316217, IMG submission 203633) | Freshwater microbial communities from Trout Bog Lake, Wisconsin, USA - 1anoA | ecosystem: Environmental > Aquatic > Freshwater > Lake > Hypolimnion/Profundal zone | place: USA: Wisconsin...
CCGGGGCCTGGCAGCGCACGGGGATTGCGGAGGGGCGGAGGAGCCCTATTTTTGGCATCAGTTATTAATTATTTAATGACTACGCCCTCCGCTCCGGAGTTTTCATGGATAAATCAAAATGTCTGGGATCGCTGGCGCTCCTCTGCGCCTTCGGTTGGAATCAGGCGCTCCATGCCGCCGACCCGGCCACCGCCCCCAGCAGCAGATACGGCATGCGGTTCCTTTCCGCCACCCCCCGGCAGGATTTCCGCGAAGTGCTGCCCCGGACCGGGTTCGGTCTCGGCCTGTTCGCTGACGCTGATCTGGGCTCGGGCACGACCGCCCAGGCCCGGTTCGATTTCATCCGTTTCCCCCAGACCAGCCGCGCCGGCAGCCAGAACCTTCCAGGCTATCCCGCTCCCGTCCCCGCCCTCGCCCTGCTGGCGGATTCCGCGGCCCTGGGGATGGATCTGCGCCACGGCATCCCGGGCCTTGGGCGCGTCTACGGCCTGGCCGGGGTGACCGCCATCCGCTACGAGTACGACGTCGCCTACGCCGGCAACAAAGTCGACCAGAACGGCATCCCCACCCCCGGCATCATCCGCGCCAAGGACAAGACCTCGCTCAAGCTCGGGCTGGCGGTGGGGCTGGGCGTCGACCTGTGGCACGGCCTGGCCCTGACCGGGCGCTACACGGCGGTCGATATCGACGGCTTCACCTTCGCCACCCTTGAGACCAGCCTCAGCTACCGCTTCTAGAGCCCGGCTTGGTGATCATCCGGGTCCCGCAGTCGTGCGCCTAGAACCGGGCCACCACGCCGAAACCGACGCCGTTGCGGTCTTCGGTGATCTCCAGATCGTCCTTGATCGACCCCTTGGGCACGCTGGTGTGCTCGTGGTCGAAGAACGCGCGCACCCCCAGCCAGGACAGCGGGAAGACCCGCAGGTCGGCCCCGGTGTGGGTGTAGCTGCAGCCCTTGTAGCTGAGCAGGTGGAACATGCCCCTCCCGACCAGACGCCCGTCGAACCCGGTGAAGCCAAGCGAAGGCCCGATCTGCGGAATCGGCAGGGTGGTCTTGTAGTTCGCCTGGGCGGTGACCCCGGAGAACGGCTCGAGGCCATTGGCGTTGATCTCCACCTGGGTGGCCCGGGCGCCCAGGTCCAGGCCGATCCAGAACTGCGGCCACTTGAAGGCCCGGATGGTCCAGTTCAGGGTGTTGTTGGTGGCCTTGACGCTGGAGGTGACCAGGGTGTTGGCGTGGAAGGTCTGGCCGTTGATGGTGATGTCCCGGGACACGACGTTGCGGCCGGCGTAGTCCTCCTCGTCCCTGGAGAATTCCAGGCCGAACCGGGTGCCCTGGTACTCCAGGCCGTAGCCGATCTTGGCCTTGTCCTTTTCCAGGCCCAGGTCGTTCTGGAGGTCGACATTGATGGGGCTGTTGTTGGACACCCCCTGGTAGTTCCCCGTCAGGGTCGGGGTGAAGCGGTGGACATCCAGATACCAATGACTCTCGGCACCCTGGGCGCAAGCCGGCAGCGCGGTGAGCAGAACGAGACAGGCCAGAGGGAAACGCATGGAAACTCCTTGAAAAGCCCCCCGGGGAGGGGCGTCCAGACGCGGGGTCACTGGCCGAGGTTGAAGTTGGCGCCGGCGATGGTCATGTCGCCGCAGGTGGAATTGAACACCACGGTGGTGGAGTCCGTGCCGAGCGAACCGGTCAGGTCGAGCGCCAGGGTGCCGCTGTAGGGGTAGCCGCAGGGGGTGGTCGCGGGCGGAACCGGGGTCGTGGTCCAGAGCAGGGGGGTTCCGGCGCTGATGGTCACCGAGACGGCGTAGATGGGGTTCGCGCCGATGCTCTCGGCCACCGCATATTCGCCACTCAGGCTGATCCGGGTGAGGTCGTTCCAATCGACCTGCAGCGGGCTCGGAGTGGTGATGTGGTAGACCTTGACCACGGTGGGGGTGACAGTGTTGTCGGTGAAGGTCGCGGTGAGGGCGGTGGGAACCGACAGGATGGCCGTCTGGCTGGCAGTGGTGACCGCGATATTCTGCACCCCCGTGTAAGTCCAATTCTGATTCGGGACCACACCGTTGACCGCGGCCGGAGTCACGGTCAGGTTGAAGGTTTCCACATAGGTCGTGACACCAGTCAAGGTCGACCAACTGACTCCGACGGTCCCACTCATGCTGCCGCCATTGGCGGCTTTGCAATTGGTGAAGGTAAGCGTGCTCGGATTGACGGTGAGATTGGCAGTCTGGATCTGGGGGGCCAAGCCAGGCATGAGACCTGGAACCGAACCACCTACCACGACGCCGGTAGGCAAGGGGCTATTGCCAGCCAGATTGTCGGGCCGAACCAGTTCCAGATCCGCGAACAGCAGGGTGGACACCCCCGCCGGGGCGGCCTTGATGGAGGCGGGGTCGGTGCCGCTCACGGTGGCGCTGCCGGAGGTCCCCCCGCAGGAAACCAACCCGAGGGTCACCAGCAGACAGCATCCAAGGACGAGTTTCATGGCAAACCTCCGGATAGCGGCCTCGCCACGGGGCGAGACGATGTCGGTGGGATTAATATTGATTAACTTAAGCCACTACCCAGGAGGACACAATACCAATTCCGGACATTGCCGGCCTTATTTCCGCACGGCCGCGCCCGCCCGGCGGCCCTCAACTACTTCTTCACAGCCTTGGTGATCCAGGCGGCGAACTGCTGGGGCGGCAGGAACCCGGGCTCCCGCGCCACCTCCTTGCCGCTGGCGTCCAGGATCAGCATGGTGGGGTAGCCTTCGACCTTGTATTTCTGCTCGATGAAATTGTCCTTGGTCGGCTTGTAGGTCGCGTCCTGGGTCTCGACGCTGACCGGCACCACCTTGGCCAGGGCCGCCTTGGCCTGGGCGCTGGGGAAGGTCTCATTCTGCAGCTTCTTGCACCAGTAGCACCAGCCGGTGCTGACATCCAGGAAGATCAGCTTGTTCTCGGCCTTGGCCCGGGCCTGGGCCGCCGCCAGGCTGGTCTCCCAGCGCACATCGGGCGCCGCGGTCAGCGAACTGGCGGCCAGGAGGAGGATGGCGAGTGTTTTCATCGTGAACTCCAAGGGGGACGGCGGACGCTCCCCGGAGTTCATATTAACTGAGATTGAGACTTGAAACATTGAAAGCTGTGGCAGCGGGAATTGGTTTGATGGGTTTCCAGGAACCATTCACCATGGAGTTTTGGGCGGCAGCCATGACCCTCTCCAGTTCCACCACCATCCGGGTCCGCTACGCGGAAACCGACGCCATGGGCATCGTCCACCATGCGGTCTATCCGGTCTGGATGGAACTGGGCCGTTCGGACCTGCTGCGGCTGTCCGGCCAGGGCTATTCGGAATGGGAGGCCCAGGGGGTGTTCATCGCCGTGTCCGAAGTGCACGTGAAGTACCGCGCCCCCGCCCATTACGATGAACTCATCCATATCCGCTCCTGGGTAAAGGAGGCCGGACGCCGGAAGATCGTGTTCGGCTACGAGGTGACCCGGGACGCGGTGCGGCTGGCCGAAGGCGAGACCGTGCACCTGGTCATGGGCCGGGACGGGCGCAACCGGACCCTGCCCGAAGCCATGCTGGCCCTGGTGAACAGCGCTTTGTAATTGCCCCGGTTTGATGGTTAGCTTTAGGGATGACCACGTTGCGCCCCATCTCCCTGCACAACACCCTCACCCGCTCGGTGGACCCGGTGGTCCCGATCGTGCCGGGCGTGATCTCGCTCTACACCTGCGGGCCGACCGTCTACAACTTCGCCCACATCGGCAACCTGAAGACCTACCTGTTCCAGGACCTGCTCAAGCGGACCTTCCTGGCCGGGGGCTACCAGGTGCGGCACTGCATGAACATCACCGACGTCGAGGACAAGATCATCCGCGATTCCCAGGCGGGGCTGGACGCCGCGGCCTCCAACGCCGAGCGCCACGCGGCCATGAAGGCCCTCACCGACCGCTACACCGCGGCCTTCCTCGAGGATCTCGCCGCCCTGGGCATCCTGCCGCCCACCTACACGCCCAAGGCCACGGAATACATAGCCAGCATGATCGGGCTGATCCAGCAGCTGGAGACCCGCGGCCTGGCCTACACCCGGGACGGCAGCGTCTACTACCGCATCGCCGGGCTGCCCCAGTACGGGCGCCTGGCCCGGCTGGACCGGGACGGGATGAAGCTGGGCGTCTCGGTGGACGCTGACGAGTACGAGCGCGACTCCATGCAGGACTTCGTCCTGTGGAAGGCCGCCAAGCCGGGCGAACCCTGGTGGGACAGCCCCTGGGGCCCCGGCCGCCCGGGCTGGCACATCGAGTGCTCGGCCATGGGCATCGCCCTCCTGGGCGAGCGCATGGACATCCACAGCGGCGGGGTGGACCTGGTCTTCCCCCATCACGAGAACGAGATCGCCCAGAGCGAGGGCTGCCTGGGCCACGCCTGGGTCAACACCTGGGTGCACGGCGAGTTCCTGCTGGTGGACGGCGAAAAGATGTCCAAGAGCCTGGGCAACTTCTACACGCTCCGCGACCTCGAGGCCAAGGGCTTCGATCCCAAGGCCTTCCGCTTCACCATCCAGAGCAACCACTACCGCAAGGTGCTGAACTTCTCCTTCGACGGGCTCAAGGCCGCCGAGAACGCCCTGAAGCGCATCCGCCTGTTCCGCAAGCGCATGGAAGGCGAGGGCCTGCCCGGACAGGGCGAATGGAAGGAATCGATCGAGCCGGTGGCGCGGATCGAGGCGGCCCGCGAGGCGTTCTGGGCCGCCATGGGCGACGACCTGAACACCCCCGAGGCCCTGGCCGCGCTGTTCACCCTGATCACCGACCTCAACGCCCAGGACGACCGGATCGCCCTCACCCGGGCCGAGCGCGACGCCGCCCTGGCCTTCCTGGACGAGACCGGCGCCATCTTCGCCTGCTGGCCCCACGAGGAAGCGGAGGCCGACGCGGCGGTCGAGGCCCTGATCGGCCAGCGCAAGGCCGCCAAGGCCGCCAGGAACTGGGCCGAAGCGGACCGGGTCCGGGATGAGCTCAAGGCCATGGGCATCGTCCTGGAGGACCGCAAGGACGGCACCGTCACCTGGCGCCGGGGCTAACGCCGAAATCCGTTTCGGCCCAAGCTGGTTCCGCGACCCTAGCGGACCAGTTCCGCCGCGACCATTGCCGGCGCGAGCGCCTCCAGGCAGTCCCTGCGCTGGCACAGCCGCTCCCGGCAGGGCGAGCACTCGATCCCGGTGCGCAGGATCCGCCCGGTCCCGGCCGGCAGGCCGGCCACCACCGGGTCCGAACCGCCGAACAGGCCCAGCACCGGCACCCCCAGCAGCACCGCCAGGTGCAGCAGGCCGGTGTCCGGGGCGATCACCCGGTCGGCCTGGCGCAGGGCCGCGGCCAGGGTCCAGAGATCGGACCTGGGCAGGGCCGGCACCCCGGTGGCGTCCGGCAGCCAGGCGCGCAGGTCGTCCTCCTCGGGTCCCAGCGACCAGCGCAGCTGGAACCGGCCCTTCAGCTGCTCGGCCAACGCGGTCCAGTGCCGCAGCGGCCAGCGCTTGATCGCCCCCCGGCGCGAGGCGCCGGGCACCAGCACCACCCTCGGCCCGCCCCCGGGGTTCCAGACCGGCCCCGGATCCGGCAGCTCCGCGTCCTTGAGGGCCGGGTGGAACCGGCCCAGGCCGCTGAGCCCCCGGCTGGCGCCGAAGGCTTCGGCCAGGCCCAGGGCCTGTTCGTAGCGGCTCCGGCGGAGGGTGGGCAGCCGGTGGGTCTGGAGCAGGTGGGCCCCCTCCCGGGTCACGCCGTCGCCCCAGCGCTCGGGGATGGCCGCCAGCCGGGGCGCCAGGGCGGACTTGAGGATGCCGTGGAAATCCAGGGAGGCCCCGCAGCCTTCCAGCCGCGCGGCCACCCGCCGGAGCTCGGCCAGGGCGGCCCACGGCCGGCCCAGGGCCCGCCGGGCCACGACCACCGGCTCCAGCCAGGGCATGGGCGCCAGCAGGAACGCGTGGCGGTCCTCCACCACCGCCTGGAACCGGGCCTCCGGGAAGGCCGCATGCAGGTTCGCCCAGGCGGGCAGCACCCGGAGGATGTCCCCCAGGGCGGAAAGACGGAGCAAAGCGATGCGCATGGTTCCATACTAGCTTGGCCATTGCCCTTTATCCCCCTTCCGGGCGCGAATCCCCGATAGGCTTGAACCATGGTCAGAAGCAAGCACTCCGCCGGTCCCCGGCCCCCCCATTTTTCCAGCCGCCAGAAACAGGGAGCGAGGCCCGGCCGGCCCGCCCCGCCCCAGCGGCCTTCCAGCCCCCAGCCTCCGGCCGCGGCGGCGTTCCGCAACTCGGAGACCTTCGAGGCCACCTTCATGGGCCACCCGGAAGGGGCGGTCGGCTTCCTCCGCCCGATCGGCGCGCAGAAGCGCCAGGGGCTCGACCTGCTGGTGGACTGGCGCGAAGGCCACGGCGCCATCCACGGCGACCGGGTCCTGGCCGAGATGACCGGACTGACCTTCGACGGCCGGCCCCGGGCCCGGGTGGTCAACGTCATCTCCCGCAACCCGAACCCGATCCCGGCCCACCTGCAGAAGCAGACCTGGGGCTGGAGCGCGGTGCCGCTGGAGCCCAGGCTCTCCCAGATCATCACCGTCCCCGCCAGCGACCTGGCCCAGGACGGCGACCTGGTGAGCATCCAGCTCGATCCCGACCCTGACGCCCAGCAGATCCGCGGCGTGGTGGTGGCGCGCCTGGGCCGGCTCACCGACCTCAAGATCGAGAACAAGCTCACCGCGGCCCTGTTCAACCTGCGCACCGAGTTCCCCACCGCCGTGATGGACCAGCTGGCCCCCTTCCCCACGGTGATCCCGGCCGAGTGGGTCCAGGGCCGGGAGGATCTGCGCGACCTGCTGACGGTCACCGTGGACCCGCCCACCGCCAAGGATTTCGACGACGCCATCAGCCTGGAGACGCTGCCGCGCGAGGAGGGCGGCGGCTGGATCCTGGGCGTGCACATCGCCGACGTGAGCCACTACGTCGCCGAGGGCAGCGCCCTCGACCAGGAGGCCCTGGCCCGGGGCACCTCCGTCTACTTCCCGGACCAGTGCATCCCCATGCTGCCGGAGCGGCTGTCCGGCGAACTGTGCAGCCTGCAGGAAGGGGTGGACCGGCTCACCAAGACCGCCTGGATCACCCTGGGCCGCGACCTCACCGTGCTGGACACCCGCCTCAGCGAGTCGGTCATCCGCTCCCGCAGGCGGCTCAGCTACGACCAGGTGAAGGAGGCCTGCATCGACCTGGCCAAGCCCCTGCGCAAGACCCTGGGCGCCGACATCTGCGCCATGCTGGAAGAGGCCCTCGCCGTCTCCCGCAGCCTGACCCGGATCCGCCTGGGCCGCGGGGCGCTCAACCTCGACAGCGACGAGACCGAGTTCATCTTCGACGCCGAGGGCCGGCCCGTGGACGCCCGGCGCTACGCCCACCACGACGCCCACCGCATGATCGAGGAGTTCATGCTGCTGGCCAACGAGGCCGTGGCCCGGTTCTTCACCCGCAGGAAGATCCCCACCATCTACCGCATCCACGACAACCCCGACCCGCTCAAGCTCGAGGCCTTCAAGGAAGTGGCCACCGCCTTCGGCCTGCTCCGGGCCTATGACCAGCCCACCCCGGACGTGCTCAACGGGCTGCTGGACAAGATCCGCGGCGGCCCGCTGGAGGCCATGCTCAACACCCTGCTGGTGCGCAGCCTGAAGCGGGCCGAGTACAGCGCCGACAACATCGGCCACTCCGGCCTGGCGCTGGAGGACTACCTGCACTTCACCAGCCCGATCCGCCGCTACCCGGACCTGATCGTCCACCGGCTGCTGCGCAAGGTGCTCCGGGGCGACAACCTGCCTTCCGGCCTGCACACCCAGCTGGCCGTGGTCGCCAAGAGCTGCAGCGACACCGAGCAGACCGCCACCGAGGCCGAGCGCGAGAACGACCGCTGGAAGACCTGCCTGATCATGAAGACCAAGATCGGCCACCGCTTCGACGGGCGGATCCAGGGCTTCTCCCTGAAGGTCGCCTTCATCCGCCTGGATTCGCCGTTCGTGGAAGTGGGCGTCCCCCTGGGCGCCCTGGGCGGCAGCTTCACCGTGGACCAGAACCGCACCAAGGCCGTGGGCCAGGGCGCCAACGTGGTGCTATCCATCGGCGACAAGGTGAAGGTGGAGATCACCGGGGTGGACGAGGACCTGCGCCGGGTTTCGGGCTGGGTGGTGGAGGCTTCGGCCCAGGACGGCAAGGGCAAGACCCGCAGCTTCGTCCCCAGCCTCGCCTCCCCCGCCACCCTGCGCGAGGCGGACTTCGTGGCCGAATCCCGGACCCCCGGGAGCAAGGGCAGGGGCAAGGCCAAGTCCGACGTCGAACGGGAGCGGCCCGCCCGCACCCCGGCCGCCCGCGCCCCCCGCACCTCCCGCGCCGGGAGCGGCCCGGCCCCCAGCGGACGCCCCCCCGCGCGATCCAAGCCGCCCAAGGGCAGCGTCCGCGGCGGCAGGCCCAAGACCTCCGCGGTGAGCGGCTTCGGCAAGCCGCAAGCCAAGCGCAAGAAAGTCTAGGCCCGGTGGCCACCGCCCCCCTGCCCTCCATCTGCCTGGGCGTGGACCCGGGTTCCCTGGCCTGCGGCTGGGCCGTGGTCTCGCGCTCCGGTTCGCGCATGGAGCTGCTGGATTCCGGCGTGATCCGCTCCCCCCGGGGGGCGGATTTCGACCAGCGGGTGCTGGGCATCCACCTCAAGCTGGCCGAGGTGATCGCCCGGCACACGCCGCAGTTCATGGCGGTGGAGTATCCGTTCGTGGAGAAGAACGCCGCCACCGCCATCAAGCTGGGCCAGATCCGCGGCGGCATCCTGCTCACCGCCGGCCTGCACGGCCTGCCCGTGGGCGACTACAACCCCATGCAGGTGAAGAAGGCCGTCAGCGGCTACGGCTGGGCCGACAAGGCCCAGGTGGGCAAGATGGTCATGGTCATCCTCAACCTCAAGACCGCCCTCCCCGCCGACGCCGCCGACGCAGCCGCCGTGGCCATCGGCCACCTGCTCACCACGCGCAGGGCCTGATCCTCCTGGCCGGCGCGGGGCGGGCAACGCCCATGGGGTCGATTTTTTACGGGACCCTTGACCTTATCAATGAATATTCATGATACTGTTTGTTGATTTTCCGAAGATGATTTCGGAATCATGGCTTACGGCCATACATGGGAGATCAGCCCCGCAGGGCCGATTCAGCCTTATTCAAGGTGATTGCCATGATTGCGAAGCGCCTGCCCTCGTATTACCTCCTCGCCGGACTGGCAGCCGCGACCATCACGGTCCTCTCCGGCTTCCTGGTCTGGAAGCAACGGCGGGAGGGCTATGCCATGGCCGAAGTCGCGGTCGCGAACACGGCGGGCGTCCTGGCCTCCCAGGTGGAGAATTCGCTCGACCAGGCCAATTCCCTGCTGCTTTCCGTCTGCCAGCGGTACGTCGACGCCGCGAGCCGGGGACCCGGGGAAGTCGGACGCCTTGCCGACCAGGTCAAGCGTGAAGTGCCGAACTACCCATTGGTGAGCCGGGTCGGCATCACCGACGACCGCGGGGAGGGGTTCTTCAACACGAATTTTCCCACGCTGTCCGCGCAGCACCTCGACCTTTCCGACCGCGATTTCTTCCAGCGCGCCCGCTCCGGCGAAAAGGGACTCATCTTTGCCGGGCCGCTGCGGACCAAGCTGACCAACGAATGGTCGCAGGTCCTGGCCCGCCGCATCGAATCCGACCGCGGCGCGTTCCTCGGCGTGGCCTTCGTCGTCCTCCCGGTGCAGCGGATCGGCAAGGTCTTCGCGCAGGTCGGGCTGGGCGCTTCGGGCGCCATCAACCTGCGCACGGCCGACCTCATGGAAGTGGTGCGCTATCCAGACCTTTCCGGGACGGGCCAGGACATCGGGAACCGCAACGTATCGGCGAGGATCCAGGAACTGATGCGCACGGACCCCGGCCGGGAGCGCTATGTGTACCAGACCGTGGCGCCCGTCGACGGCGTCGAGCGGATCTACGCCTACCAGAAATTCGCCCACTCGCCGTTCTGGATGACCGTGGGCCGGGCGACCGCCGATTTCGCGACCGCGTGGCGACGGACCGCGGCCCTGCTGGCGGTGCTTTCGCTGGCGATGGCCGGGCTTCTGGCCTGGTGGGCGCGGGGTCTGGCGAAAACGCACGAGGATCTGGAAAAACGCATCACGGAAAAGGAAGCCGCGGAGATCCGCCTGCGGGACAGCAATACCCGTTTCCGCATGTTCGTGCGCGACGCCCCGGTGGCCATGGCCATGTTCGACCGGGACATGCGCTACCTGGTGGCAAGCCGGCGCTGGGCGGAGGACTACGCCCTGGAGGAACAGGGGCTGATCGGCAGGAGCTGTTATGAGGTTTCACAGGATACGGCGCCGGCCTGGAAAGCCATGCACGCCCGGGCGCTGGCCGGCGAGCAGGTCGGCACGGACGAGGACCGCTTCGAGCGGAAGGATGGACGCGTCCAGTGGCTGCGCTGGGCGGCGAAACCGTGGTACGAGACCGACGGCGGCATCGGCGGGATCATCATCTTCTCGGAGGACCTTTCGGCCAGGCGGCTGGTCCGGGAGAACCAGGAGCGCTACCGCGAGCTCGTGGAGAACTCCCTGGTGGGTGTCTACATCGTCCAGGACGGCGTCTATCGCTACGTGAACCCGCACTTCGCCCATCTGTTCGGCTACGACAGCCAGGACCAGCTGGCCGGCAGCGTCTGCCAGCTGGATCTGGTGGCGCCGGAAGCCGGCCCGACGGTCCCAGAGCAGATGGCCTCGGCCGGACAGGCCCCGACCCCATCCCGCCACTACAGCACCGAGGGGCTGAGGCGCGACGGGCGACCCATCGCGATCGAGGTGTTCGACAGCGTCACCGAGTATGAGGGGCGCCCGGCGCTGCAGGGAATGCTGCTCGACATCACCGAGCGCAAGCGCATGGAACGGGAATTGGCCGAGCATCGGACGCACCTCGAGCGACTGCTTGAAGACCGCACGGCCAAACTGAAAGAGAGCGAACGCTTCTTCCGCTCCCTGGCGGACAAAGTGCCGAGCACGATCGGATACTGGACGCCGGATATGCGCAACGTCTTTGCCAACCTCGCCTACCGGAACTGGTTCGGCAAGATGCCGGAAGAGATCCATGGCACGCACATGCGCGATCTGCTCGGCGAGGCCCTCTACGCCAAGGAGGAGCCCCACTATCAGAAGGCGCTGTCAGGCATCCCCGAGGTTTTCGAGCGCTCGGTCATCGCGCCGGACGGTGCCAGGAAATCATTGCTCCTCCACCTCACGCCGGATTTCAACGGCACGAGCGTGATCGGCTTCTTCAGCCAGGGCACGGACATCTCGGAAGTCAAAGAGGCCGAATCGAAACTCCAGCTGCAAAGGGAAGAACTGGAAGACCTCTACAGCAAGGCCCCTTGCGGCTACCACTCCTTGTCCCTGGACGGCACCATCCAGCGGATGAATGACACCGAGCTCAACTGGCTCGGGTATACCCGCGACGAGGTCGTGGGCAAGAAGCGCATCACGGATTTCATGACCCCGGCGTCGGTGCAGACCTACATGGAGAATTTCCCTCGGTTCCTGGCGGCGGGCCGGATCCAGGACCTTGAATTCGAGCTGATCCGCAAGGATGGCAAGATTCTGCCGGGATTGCTGTCCGCGACGGCGGTCCTGGATGACCAGGGCCGATTCCAGGCAAGCCGCTCGGTGTTCCAGGACTACACGAACCTGCATAACCAGCAGGACACCCTGCGCAGCATCCTGACCGCTTCGCCCATGGCCGTGCGCATTGCCCGGCTCTCGGACAACCGGGTCAGCTTCATGAACAAGGCTTTCACCCAGCTGGTGCAAAGGAGTGCCGAGCAGGCGCTCCAGATGGACATCAGTCAGACCTACATGGATCCTTCGGTGTTTGACGATATCCGCCAGCGGCTGGGCCGGGGAGAGATCGTGCTGAACCGCCTGGTCCAGCTTCATCTTCCGGACAGACCGGAGGTTCCTTCCGTCTGGGCGCTCGGCTCCTACATGGTCATCGACTACGAGGGCGAGAAATCGGTACTCGCCTGGCTCTTCGATGTGTCGGAACTGCAGCATGCCAAACAGTCGGCCGAAGCCGCCACCCTGGCGAAGACCGCCTTCCTCGCCAACATGAGCCACGAAATCCGCACGCCGATGAACGCCATCCTGGGGCTGGCCTATCTTCTGGAACAGGCTGCCCTCCCGGAGGATGCCACCGGACTGGTGAGGAAGATCCGAAAGGCCGGACGCTCGCTGCTGGGCATCATCAACGACATCCTCGATTTCTCCAAGGTCGAGTCCGGGAAGCTGGAGGTCGAGGCCGCGCCCTTCCGCCTTTCGGATGTCCTGGACAGCCTGGCGACGGTCATGGCCACCAGCGCGGTGAGCAAGAACCTCGACCTCGTCATCGCCATTCCGCCGGCCAGGGCCGGCATGCTGTGCGGCGATGCGCTGCGGCTGGAACAGGTCCTGATCAACCTCACGGGCAATGCCATCAAGTTCACTGAACGCGGCCAGGTCGGGGTGGATATCAAGCTCGTCGCCGAGTCCGGCACCCGGGTGACGCTGCGTTTTTCGGTGAGCGATACCGGGATCGGCATTCCGCCCGAAGCGCAGAAGGAGATCTTCGCCCCGTTCTCCCAGGCGGATGCCTCGACGACGCGCCGCTTCGGCGGAACCGGCCTCGGTCTGGCCATCAGCCGGCGCCTGGTCACCCTCATGGGCGGCCAGCTGGAGGTCGTCAGCGTCCCTGGCCGCGGCAGCGAGTTCTGGTTCGAGCTGACCTTCGAACGCTCTCAGGATGTCTGGACCTCCGCACCGGAAATGGCCCATCTGGACGTCCTGGTGGCCGACGACAATGCCACCGCGCGCGAGGCGTTGAGCACCGTCGTCCAGTCCCTGGGCTGGAGCGCGACCACGGTCGATTCGGGTGAAGCGGCCATCCAGCATGTCGTGACGCAGCGCGAACGCGAGCGGTCCAGCGACGTGCTCCTGCTGGACTGGAAGATGCCCGGGGTCGATGGCCTGGCGGCAGCCAAGGTGATCCGCGGCGAACTCAAGCTGGCGGACGACACGATCGTCATCATGGTGACGGCCTATGAGCGAGATGAATTGGTCTCCCAGCCGGACAGCCATCTCGCCGATGCGGTCCTGACCAAGCCGGTCACTCCATCGGCGCTCTACAACGCTGTCTCCCGGGCCCTGCGGGTGCGCCGGGGCGGAGAAGCCGCGCTGCCGGGCCCCACTCGGCAACGCCTCGCAGGCGTCCGGATCCAGGTCGTCGACGATAGCGAGATCAACCGTGAAGTCGCTCAGCGCATTTTCGCCGGCGAAGGCGCGCACGTCGTGCTGGCCAACGATGGCAGGCAGGCCGTCGACTGGCTGCAAGCCCATCCGAACGATGTCGACATCGTCCTGATGGACGTGCAGATGCCGGTCATGAACGGCTATGAGGCGACCCGCGCGATCCGGGGCGTTCCGATCCTGGCGCGGCTGCCGGTGGTCGCGCTGACCGCCGGCGCCTTCCTGGAGCAGCGGGAACTGGCCGGCAAGGCGGGCATGTCCGGTTTCCTCTCCAAGCCCTTCGATGTCGATGCCGCCATCGCGCTGATCGTCCAGCTCACCGGCCATGCGGCTGATGGCGGCGCTTTCGCCGAGGCAGTGCCCGGGCCGATGACCGGGAGCGCCGGCCAGGATCTTCCAGGGCTGGCCGTGGGCCGCGGGCTCGACGTCTGGAACGAAGTGGCCACCTACCAGCAGTACCTGCGCAAATTCGTCCGCGAATACGCGGACGTCGTCGATCAGCTGCGGCGCCGCACCCGCGCGGAGGCGGCCGCCTTGGCGCACAAGCTCAAGGGGGCCGCCGGCTCCCTGGCCCTTGAGGGGGTCTCCGACTGTGCCGGGGAGGTTGATCGGCGGCTACGCGCCGACCAGGATCCAAGCGCGGCGCTGGCGGGCCTGCAGGCGGCGGTGGCGACGGCCCTGACGTCCATCGCCCAGTTCGCCCCACCACCCGCAACCCCATCCGCGGATGGTTCATCCGAAATCCTTGACCCCCAGGGCATGGCCCTGCTGCTCGGCCAGATGGTGGCCGCCTGCGATACGGACAGCCTGAGCGCGGTACGGCCGGCCCTGGCCGCCCTGGTCAAGGTAGCGCCGCCCGCCTCGCTGGAGGCCATCCAGGGCTCGCTGGAGAACTTCGACTTTCGCGGGGCCGAAGCGGCCACCCGGAGGCTGGCTGAAACCTTGGACATTTCATTAAGGGCAGAGTGATGACGAACCAACCGATCCTGGTTGTCGATGACGAGCCGATGAACCTGGCTGCCCTGGACCAGATCCTGTCCCCCAGCTATGCCCTGATCTTCGCCCGCAACGGCGCCGAGGCGCTCGCGGCTGCCCGGAAGCACCTCCCGGCGCTGATCCTGCTTGATATCCAGATGCCGGGCCCGGACGGCTTCGAAGTCTGCCGGACCCTCAAGCAGGATGCGGAACTGGCTCATATTCCTGTCATCTTCCTCAGCACCTTCACCGATGCCCCCAGCAAAGTCCTGGCTTTCGAGTCGGGTGGTTCGGACTACGTGCCCAAGCCTTTTTCCGGGGATGAGGTGCTGGCCCGCATCCGGACTCACCTGAAGGTGCTCGGCGCCGAGCGGCAGATGAAGGAAAGCTACGATCGGCTCAAGGAAGTGGAAGCCCTCCGGGACAATCTGGTGCACATGATGGTCCACGATCTGCGCTCGCCCCTGATGACCATGATGGTTTCCTTGGATTTGCTGAAAGATGAGTCCGGGCACCTGCTCCCCCCCGAGTCCCTCAGCACCCTGGGGGGGGCCTACCGGGCGACCAAGCGCATGGCCCAGATGGTGACCGCCATGCTGGACCTGAACAAGCTGGAGGCCGGGCACATGTCCCTCAAGCTCCAGCCCTGCGAGCTGGCGGCGCTGCTGAAGGAGGTGGTGGAAAGCCAGCGGGACCTGGCCGGGAACCGCAAACTGGTCCTGGAGGTTCCCGGTGCGATTCATGTCCATGTGGACCGGGAGCTTCTTTTCAGGGTCTTCCAGAACCTGATCAGCAATGCCATCAAGTTCACCCCCCAGGGCAAGGAAATCCGGATTCAAGCGGAGGAGGCGGGAGCCTGGGCCCAGATCCGCTTCACCGACCAGGGGCCCGGCATCCTCCCGCAGGACCGGGAGCGGATCTTCGACAAGTTCGGCCAGGCCGGTGGCATGGGGCAGCCGCGCGGGGCCTCCACCGGGTTGGGCCTGGCTTTCAGCAAGCTCGCCGTGGAGGCGCACCAGGGTTCCCTCGGCGTGGAAGGTGGACCAGGGGAAGGTTCCTGCTTCCTGCTGCGGTTGCCGGTCTGGCGGGAGAACCCAGGGCCGCCGGTGGACTAACTTATCAAGGTTATGGCTCCGGTCCCATTCCTGGGCGAAGCTATCACCACAGCACCCCTTCGCCCTTCCCGCCAGGCGCAGGACCCCGGAAGAGAACTCGGCGGTTCACTCAGCAGCATCCACGCGGCAGCTCGGGTTGCCCTTGGGTGTCTGGATCTGCTTTTCATTCAATCCTGTTTCATTCCTGGAGGGGTCATGGAAAAGAGCAAGGTCACCGGCCAAGCGGCCCTCTGGAACCTGGTCGAAACCTTGAAAGCCTGGAATGCATTGATGGATGAGCAGGCCAGGCTGACCACCCATATCGTGGACGTCATCCGCCAGCAGGCCGCTGCGCCGAAAGCCTACCCGGCCGCGGCGGGGAGCTGAGGTCCGGCTCCGCCGGCACGCGGTGGACCCGCATCCGGAGGACCCTGGAGAGGATCGCAGCTGCCACCTTTTTCAGCGGAGGCCCCGGGCACCTGGGTAGAATCGGGTTCATCGACACGATTGGCCTGGGCTTATGCGAATTCTCCTGGTGGACGACGACCACGACCTGGCGGGGGTCCTTGCCGGTTCCCTGGCCCTGGAACGCCCGGACTGGGAGGTCCTGGTGGCCGAGGACGGAACCGGTGCCCTGCGGATCCTCCGGGAACAAGCCATCGACCTCATGGTCTCGGATATCAATATGCCCTCCTTGGACGGGCTCGCCCTCCTGGAGCAGCTGAGGGCCGATCCACGCCTTGCCGGCCTCCCGGTCATCCTGGCCTCGGGACGGACCGAACGGGACCAGATCCGGGAAGGCATGTGCTCCGGGGCGGACGATTACCTTGCCAAGCCGTATTCCTGCCGCGAACTCGTCCAGGCCATCGAGGGCCGGCTCCGGCGCCTGAAGCAGATCCCGGGCGCACCGGAGGCGGAGGATGGCTCGCTGCGTTCCCTGGCCCTGCTCACCGAGCGTGAACGGGACGTGCTCACCATGATCGGCAAGGGGCTGGTGACCAAGGAGATTGCCGGCCAGCTCGACCTCAGCCCGCATACGGTCGGCGTCCACCGCGCCAATATTATGCGCAAGCTCGACCTTCACACATCCTCGGCCCTGGCGGCCCTGGCGGTCCGGGGCAGGCTTTCCTGACCCTTCGAACGAGGCGTTCCGGGTTTTCGCCGGGGCCGTGGCCATCGGCCACCTGCTCACCACCCGCAGGGCCTGATCTGCTTGGCCGGCGCGGGATCCTGGGCTAGACTGGAGCCTGCCGCCGGTGTGGCGAAATGGCAGACGCGACAGACTCAAAATCTGTTTTCCGCGAGGAAGTGTCGGTTCGAGTCCGACCACCGGTACCAAGCACTTAGGCCCCGTCAAACGACGGGGCCTTTCCTTTACTGGGACACCAGTGGGACACCGTTGGGTTTCTGATCCGCTTGAGAGGTGCCTGGGAGATCACCTTTCACCAACCCCGGAAAGAAGGTGAATCATCAACCGGAAGCTTGACCAGGACCTGCGCCAGATCGGCAATCCATGAGGCCGGCCGGAAACCTTTCATGCCAGGATGTCCTTGATGCCCAGATCCCCCCAACCAGCCGCCACCCCAACACCCGCACGTTGGGCCTTCCTGCCCCGGTTCCGGCGCAATGCCTTCGGCTGGAAATCCGATACCGCCATCACCCGGGTCAAGGAGGCCGTCGCTGAGATCAAGAGCGCCGCCCGCAAGGACCCCCGGCATGGCGCCGAAGGCGCGGTCCTCTTCCTGGAGCGGGTGGCCCCAGCCCTGGACCAGATGGATGGCTCCTCCGGCGCCATGGGCACCGCGGTGCGCAAGGCAGTGGCCCCCCTGGCAGGACTCATCGCCGCCGCCGATGTTGAGGACACCGTCCGGGACCTATGGCTGGAGCGGCTCATGACCGGCTACCTGGAGGACGGCCGCCCCTGGATCGAAGCGCTCGGCGCGCACTGGGATACGCTATGCGTCACGCCCGGCCTGGCCTCCCAGTGGGCGGACCGGCTGCTGGAAGCCGCCCGGTGGGCCTGGACCGGGCCCAAGGATGAATTCCGCTACGCCAAGGAGGGCACGCCCTGCCTCGCAGCCCTGTTCCAGGCGGGCCGCCATGCCGAACTCCTGGACCTCCTCGCCCTCCGTTCCTTCAAGCACTGGAGCGAGCAGCGGTGGGGGGTCAAGGCGCTCCTGGTCATGGGCCGGGCCGATGAAGCCTTCCGCTTGGTGCAAGCATGCATCGGCCGCGACGGCGCCTGCCCCGAACAAGCCCAGGTGTGCGAGGACATCCTCCTGGCCCAGGGGCGAACCGAGGAGGCCTACCGGGATTGGGCCTACCTGGCCAATCGGGCCGGCACCCATCTGGCCACCTTCCGGGCCATCCAGAAGCGCTACCCCGGCAAAACCCCGGCCGAACTCCTGGCGGATCTGGTGGCCTACAGCCGTGGCGAAGAAGGCAAGTGGTTCGCCGCCGCCAAGGACGCCGGCCTCCTCCAGGAGGCTGCGGACCTGACCCAGCGCACCCCATGCGACCCCCGCACCCTCACCCGGGCCGCCCGGGATCATGTCTTCACCCACCCCGCCTTTGCCGTCCAGTGCGGATTGGCCGCCATTCTCTGGCTGTCGGAAGGCTACGGCTTTGACATTACCTCGGCGGATGTCTGGGAGGCCTACCAACGGACCATGGAGGCGGGGAACAACCTGGGGCGGGGCGAAGCCACCAAGGCGGCCGTGAAAAAGATCGTGGGGCTGGACCGCACCGGAATGCGATTTGTCACCCGGATCCTGGCCAGGGAACTGGACATGCCGGAACCGGCTTTCCCCACCCCAACCCGGGCGCGATAGAAAATCTCGCACTGTGAAAACAACGAATAAAGATCATCGACGCGTTTATTTGCCAACTAGGATCAATGAACCGTTAGGACGGGAAGGGCCTTCGGTTATTTCTTCAATCAGTGTGGGCAAAATTGGGTTCGTCAGCTTTTAAATCGAAATCAGTCCAATGCTTCACTGCAATATTCGAAGATAAAAGCAAATTGCATAAATTAAGAGCCCCAGTTGGGATAGGGTGGCAGAGAACCAGCGTACAAATAGGGAGAAACTTGATCGGAAGCTCAACTCGACAAACGCGATGGACTTGACTGCGCCAGGATGACCAAGCCCCCAAATCAGTCAGTGCCTCACGCATTTCCTTGAATCTTTGAACAATATCTGATGCGACAGCTGGCGTCAGGCGTAATTCAATTTCAACAATGCTCACCACGGCACCATTTGTAGCGACAACGTCTGGATACCGCTGAGCACTAGCGCCAAATGGGGTAGAGATAGGTACAACACCAAGATGGGGGGTGTTTGGAACACATTTATAAACCAAGTCCCAATTAGAATTACAGCTGTAAGCATCAGCTATAAGACAGATAGTTTTCCCCTGTCCGGGCATTATTTCTTTCCCCCTCGGATATACTTGTAAATTTGCCGAAGAGCCACCATGACACTTTTATCACAATCCTCAGCTGGAATAATTTTTCCTTGAAAAGATGGATAATCACCTAATTTAGACTTAGGAATTCTTGGAACTAAGATGATTGAATTCGAAATGCCAATCTTATTTATGGATTTTTCAAAGTCGGCATGCCAACCAGGAGTATATGCTCGATGTGATGAATAATATAAATTGGGAACTTTCAATAATTTTATCACTTCGCTCGCGAGGCCTTTTGATATCGAATGTTCTCCATAACGTGCAACAACAGATTCTTCTCCAGGAGCAAAATATTGGCTCAATAGAAATATTCCTGGATCCCAGTCTGCACGCTCAAGAGTCAGCGATTGATTCTTTTCTAAAATTTCCCAATCTTGATTTGAAAGGTTGTCGGCGAATTTAATTTTAATTTTTGATGATAGAACTTGTATTAGATTTCGGAATCGTTTAGACCCGTACTCGTTATCGAATTGTTCTTTAATCCATGGATGATTCGATGCCATTTGAGGCAGCCATAGCTCAATTATTGAAGGACGATCTTCTTCAGGCAAAAAGAAAATTTCATCCAACAGAAACATCATTCGACCATCAATTGAGTCGAATTGACCTTCCCCTCTTTCCCAATGTCCTGAATCGGGCCTCGAATTATAAAGACAGATCCAGCGATCATTCTCCAGATCCTTATATACTGAAGATGGCTCCACCCTAGTTGTGGCTGCCATACAGGCACGAGCTAGGTTTTCGAATATTTCGGAAATTGCATCAACAATGTTTAGTGCCGAAGCCCGGATTGTCGAGTTTCCCAACTTTGAGGCAGTCAGATGTGCGAGGAGTTGCCCCAACAGGTTAACCGAAGGAATTTGCTTCGCAACAATAGGGTCAATTCCTGTTGAACTTCCTTGCAATTCCTTTATTGGAAGTATTTGGAGCAAGGAACCGGCTGATCTATCCTGCCAGGCCTTCATGAATTTCAGATTTCGGCTAGCATGACGAAAAGGAAGTCGATTTATCTGAGAAGTTTCTTTCCCTTCTTTAACCGGACGTCCTTTGCAATAGGGACATATTATAAATCCATGAGCATTTACCTGCTTAGACGCCCATAGAAACGGATATCGCTTATCCGCATTAGAACCATCGGGAGAATGGTCTGTAATTTCCACCCCGCTAATAATTTCATTAGTATTGTCCAAACAATAGAGTAAATCAGGGTTTCTGATATCAATAATGAACTTAATATCTTTTCCCAGGTTTTCTGTGTTATTCGAAATTTTTAGATTAATTGGATTCGAGAATGACATGCAGCCCAAATCTACTTCATAATATCGTTTCCATTCTCGAATCCAGCTTTCCTTAATAAGGATGTCTAGAGGCGTTATATTATCGCCATCCGTGTACGTTTGAACAACTATGGACATTCTTTACTCCGGGTAACTCTTTGAGAAAAATCGGTCTGGAGTAATCTCCAGCGCATCAAGAATGCGTTGGAGGGTTTCCAACGACGGCGAGTTAACCCTTCGCTCAATATTGCTGACAGCGACAGCAGAGATGGAAGCACGTGCAGCGAGGTCCTCTTGCTTCAGGCCACGCAACCGGAGTTTTTACGTGAGTTGAACGAAGTCGCCCGTCCCCAGTGCGTTTCCGGGGACGGGTGTGTTGCTGGACTGGCTACAGGGCGGTGACCTGGAGC
>Ga0316217_10002812_pt1 | contig 20588 bp, 14 predicted proteins | sample 1anoAmetaG_FD_203633 | JGI IMG/M metagenome (GOLD analysis project Ga0316217, IMG submission 203633) | Freshwater microbial communities from Trout Bog Lake, Wisconsin, USA - 1anoA | ecosystem: Environmental > Aquatic > Freshwater > Lake > Hypolimnion/Profundal zone | place: USA: Wisconsin...
TGATGAACCAACCGGCCTGTTCGGGCCGCCATTCCGTGCCCTCGCCGTAAATGTCGCAATTGACCACATGATCGATGCGGCCCGCGCTTTTCGACTGGGAAAGATTGATAAGGATGCGTCCTGACGCCCCGTCGATCTGGCCGGAGTATTCCAGGTGACGCGAACCCGGTGGCGCGCTCTTTGTGAGCGCGACCGTTCCGCCTTCCTTTAAACCGCGAGTGATGAAGGTTCGCAACAGAGAGCCGCCTTCATCGCCGCCTTCGCGATTGCCGCCGTAGAGGTTCGCCGTCAAGTCCTGGACCACCGAATCCCCCGCCCCATAAGCATTCAGGGTGGCTCCCTGCACGACATATTGCCCCACGGTCTTGGTCGTCAATTCCGTTTGCAGGGCGCTGACGGTGCTCTTGTAACCGCCGCATCCCCCGTCCACCGGCGGACATTGATAATTGTAAATCCCACCGCTTTCCGCCCGCACATTGAGCGTGAGGGGACGGTACCAGCCGTAAAAATCGTTTTCCGCGGAGGTCTTGCCGCGAAAGATCGAGGTCAATTCGACCCCTTTCATGGCGCCGTAGCGGTTGGATTGCGGCGTGGTCAACCGTTGCTCAAGCGTCTGCTCGACGGTTTCATTCGCGTCGGGCGCCAGCACCATCTGGAGTTCCTGGCCGGAGTCCTCGAGTGCTAATGCGGACGTGGAAGCCAGCAGGAACCGCCCCCGGCCCTCGGGTTTTGCCTCGGCCGGCGTGACCTCAAAGGGTCCCGGCCCCCAGGTGACGAAATTCTCCGAGGAATGCCGGATGACGCGGGGATATTTCGCGGGCCCGCTCTCGCTGTGCGGCCCGAGCAAGGCGACCAGGTGGAGCTTGCGCCCGAACGGCGGCGCGGGCGTGCGGGTGACCCAGAGGCTTTGTTTCCATTGGAGCGGCGAACCCGCTGTGATCGTCAGCTCATTGTCGCAATGTTCGGGATCGCATTTCACCAGAAACGGACCCGACACCGCCGAACTTCGCCAACCGTTGTGCCCCTGCACCCAGTAATACACTTCGTTGGTTCCCGGTTTCTTTGCGTTGATCTCCATTTGCGGCGCGGGCAATACCTCGGTGCGCAACACATGGTACCGGACCGCTCCCGCTACCGGAGTGAGGGTCAGGCGGACTTTATTGTTGGCATCCAAATGGTCCGGAGCGTTTGTCATTACGCACGGCGCCGATAAGTCGGTGATCTTGCCGGAAAACTCGCCCGCGTTCGGTTTTTCGTTGGATTCAGCATATACCCAGTAACAAACCGTTCTGCCCCCAGCCTGGCCGAGAATTTCCGCCTTGGGCGGCGGCGGCGCGGGCATCCCCGCTGCGGCGGTCACCCGAGAGAGAATTGCGGGTATGAGCCAGAGGCGGGTCAACCAAGCGAGGATTCTCGTTTTGAATGTGTTCTTCATGGTAGTTTTGTCCGGATGCGGTTGGTTAGAAAGGGATGACGGTCATGGACTCCTCCAGGCGAGCGCGATCGGTGGAACTTTTGAAAAGCGCGCCGGTTGAAGTTTTGGGCCGGCGTGATCGAGTTTCATGGAGCTTCATAGACCTCCATCTCCGCCAAGCCGGCATGTTCGCCGTCGACGGCGTCCACCGTGAACTTGAGCCAATCAACCGTTTTCTTCGCGAAACTCACTTCCCCCGGCGCCATCGCGCGGTTGGAGAGCCACGCTCGCAACTTCTCCGTTGACCCATCGCTGAAGGTCAAAGTCCCACCGCGAATCCAATCCCCGGTGCTTGGACGGTCAAATAGCCGCACTTTGTTGATTCGTTGAGGCACGGGCCATGTCAGCTTGACCCAAGCGCCGGCGCCTTGGTTGGAGGCCCATTCATGCGATTTTACGCCCTGCGGCCCCCAGTTGCTCAGATAGTGAATCATTCTAAAGGGACCAGTAAGGCGGTCACTCTCCCAGAAAATGAGTACGTTGCAAGGCAGATTGCTCTCGTTTTCCGCCAGCCGCGCGGTGGTGAGGAGGTATTTCCGCAGAGGGGCGATGTACGTTATGCTTTCACTACCCAAGTGGTTCTTCCATTCAAGGACCGGCTTACTGCGATTCACGTCATTGGCCCACGCGGGGTTCCCCTTTGGGTCACGACCCGCGAAGAACTCGTAAACGGCCGGGTTGGTTGTCTGTTTCACAAAGCTCATTCGTCATGCGTAGGGAGTTTCAAGGCAGCCATATCGTGAATCGGCGCATTTTACGAGGATCCTCTCCGAATCGCGATCTGGTGCGGGTACCACCGTTTGTTCCACGGCGTTCCCCGCGGCGGCCAAGACCGTGAGCGCTAGAACGAATGGATAGTGCGTGGCGCATCGTCCCACACGGAAAAGTGAAAAGGCGCATTTCATAATGCCGTTCCCGCGCTCATGGATGCTCCGGGTTGACCGTGGTTCCAGTCAGACCGAAGAGATTCAGCACCGATCCGGAGTTCTCCTTGGTGAGTTCGACCTGCAGCAGCACCTTGCCCGCGTCAGGGTTGAGGTCGAGGCCGTGGATGTAGTGGTGGTCGGTTTCGGTCATCTTTCCTTGTTTGTCGACCTTCCCGAAGTCATCGACCAGCACAAACCACCCAGGGTCGGCCGCAGTGGGCAAAAAGTAGAAGTCGGGCACTTTCGTGGATTGCTTCCGCATGCTTCCATCGGCATAGCGAAGTGTTACGGAAATGGGAGTAGGCCCATTGGCGCTGATGAAGAACGCCTGCATCTGATGGTACCGAGCCTGCTGCACCGGGATGGCGATAGTTTCTGTCTGAGCCGACATTCGGCACACCTGAGGCCCGCCATCGCCATCGGCATAATTCAGTCTGACCTCGGGATGCCGGTCGTTGGCGGGAAAGAGGCCCGAGTCCTGCAGCGCATTGAGTCTGCCCGCTTTCGAAACGTCAGCCGCAGTTTTGGTGATTAGTATTGAATACCCATGGTCCAGGGTGTGATCCATCAATTGCAATTGGCCCTGCCTCTGCGTGATAATTACCCGAGCGTTGAGCAGTTTCTCCAAATTCACCTGGACCGTCGCAGAGTGGGCCCTGGTTGCCGGAGATTCTGGACCAGGCCCGCCGGTTGGCGAAGTAGCGTTTAAGTCGGCGTCCGTCGGCCTGACCAAGCCTTGTTCTGGAGGGTCCTTCGTGAGGTTCTCACCGGGAGCGGTGATTGCGGCGCCAACAAAGGTAGTGATGCTCTTCGGATCCAGGACGAGCGAGGCCGAAGCGGATAGACCCTTGACTGGTGGTTTTTCGGAGAGATCGGAGGCGGCATCGGTGACCCAGGGCGTCAGGGCAGCACAGAAAAATCCGTCGAAGCGGGTTTGCAGCGCGACCGCCGCGTCAGTGTTGTTGATCGCCACCAGGGCGAACTGGCTGCCGGGGAAAGGATCCTTGAAGGCGCTCACAAAGACGTTCGTCGCCGGATTGCTCGTGGCGCCAATCATCACCCAGCCCGGCCTCACAAATCGACTGAAATTGCCGAAGGCCCAGAGCCGCTTATTTACGATAAATGAATCGCCGGCTAGATCGGTCAGCCCTTCATTGTCCTTCCAACTATTGAGAAGAGCCCACCAACACCAGGCGTTGACCTCTCCGCCCGCCATCGCGTTGTGAATCAGCAGGGCAGTGCCCAGTCCCCATTCAATGCCAGGATCGGGTTTACCGCCAATGAAGGATACTTCGGTTTGCCACAACTCCTTGCCGCAGGTCCTGGCCAGCGGATAGGCCGGCTCAGGTGTGGGCGGCGGAAACTTCGGCGCGGAACCCGTGTAGCTCTGATCATACTGATGGGCAGCGATGATGCTGACGAAATCCCTGGCGCCGGCGTCGGCCAAGATCACGTCCGCCCATTTGGCCAAATGGTCCCAAGTGCAGTTTTCCGGAACGATCAGACGTGTTGGCAGCCCCACCTTGCGAAGCGCAGGCCCGAGATGGTCGCGGATGAAATCGCGCATCTCCTCGCCGGTCCACACGGTGGATTGATAACTCTGCTTGATCTCTGGCTCGTTGGAGATCGAGATCCCCGAAATATCCAGGCCAAACCGGGACTTATATTCGCGCACATACCGCACCAGCAGGCTGGCGTAGGCCTGGGAATGCTCCGGAAGCAGAGAGCCGCCGTTGGTAAGGATGCCGTTGCTTTTCATCCAAATCGGCGGACTCCAGACGGCGCTCCAGAAGTTGGTAACACCGCGCGCTTTGGCTTGCCGCATCAACCACACCTGGTCGTCATCTTTGCTCCAATCCCAGGTGTCGGGAGCTGGTTGGATCTTCCAGGTATAAATCTCGTTGCGCACCATGGTCAGACCGATGCCTTTCTTGACATCAAATAGCAGGTCACACAGACGCCGCTGATTCTCGGGCGTAAGTTTTTGGAAGTTTCCCGCCGAATCATTCCCGCCCGAGCCTCCAAAACCCGTGATGCGCTGATGCGTTTCGGCCCAGCGGACGGTCACGCAGGCCGGAGCTGCCGCCAAAGAGGCGGTGACGCAAGCAGAGAGCAGCAAAAGAACGAGACGATGGACTCCGATCAGATGTGTGTTCTTCATAAAGTGCAACCGTTCGATAGCATCAAATAATCGAGAGGAACTCAGGGCTTCCATCGGTACATCAGCACCTTGGCCTTGTAGTCTTCTTCAACGAAGATCAGATACTCGTTATTGGATCGCCTGAACGCGGTGATTCCGGTGAGAATATCAATCCAACCGGTGTTCTCCACGCCACCGACCGTTGGACCGGGGTCGAACACACCCACTTCGGCCCCGTCGCTCAATCGGTTGATGCCGATCCGGCCCCGCTCTTTCCAGCCGCCGCTGAAAACATAGTCCCCCGCTGCCGCGATGCAGGCTGCCTCCTTTCCGGCACTTGGCTCGAAGGAAACGGTCTTGCGGTTTCCCGCCATGTAACCCTTGCAGGCGAACACCCGACCGATATGCCTCATGTCCGCGCCTTCATCGGCCACGATCAGCGTATCGCTTTCGTCCAGGTAACAAACGCGGGCCACTTTCTTTACGCCTTCTGGCGGGTCCAGAACCGTAATTTTGTCCGCTTGGTAGATCGGGTTGCCCTTTTCGTCGAGACCCTGGAAATCGTAACGGAAGAAGCCGTAGGCCATCCAGATGTTGCCCTTCTTGTCCACCCAGAATGGCCCAGGCTTCACACGGTCGGTGTTGGGAGCGAACTCGTCGGCCTGATAATCACCGTCGCCATTGAGATCGCGCCAGATGGAGGCGCCTTTGGGCTTGTTGGGCGGCCACTTTTGCTCGGTGCGGTAAAGGTCGTTGCCCCACTGGAGGATCAGGCCGGAGGGCACCGCGATTTCATCGTCGTAACGGAAGATGTTGATGAAGTTGCTGGCAAACATGCCGCCAACGAACAGGAACCGCCGGCCGTTGAGATAGACGACCTGAGGCGAGGTGAGGCCGTGCTCGCCGTTTTGCTTGACGAACGTCAGGCCACGCGGGTCTCGGGGATGCTTGTGGCGGTCAAGGGAGTAGCCCGTCAGTTTCGCTTCCTGCCCGGGCGGTTTGGCATAATCCATAACGTAGTGCTCCTGGATTCCCCAAACGTCACGGCCATCCGTGGTCGGATCGGCGCAGACAACGTCCACGAAGAAGTCGGCTCGTAGTTCCCAGAGTAGATTCCCCTCTGGCGAGAACTTGCGCAGGCACGAGCCCATCTCGCTCATCGCGACGTAAAGGTTGCCCGCGGCATCCATGGCGATGCCGCAGATGCCCCAGAACTTGGTGGGGGTGACCCCGCCTGGTTTGCCGCTCGCGATACCGCCGTAATCCCCAAAGGCGCGAGTCAGCTTCGGGCGTTTCAGATCGGTGATATCGTAGAACAAGATTTGCTGGCGCGGGCCGGTCTGCGAATCGGCGACCATGAGTTGACCGTCATTGGCGAGCGCAAGCGCCATTGGTTCGAACAAGCCTGGAAAATCGACTGCTGCACCGTCGCAGGTGATGCCCTTGGGCTTGAAATCATATTCGTGGAACTTCGGCTCGAGGTAGTCGAATTCGAGGTTCCATTTGCGGCCCGCTTTGTCCGTGGCTTGAAGACTATTCGGATTGATGTTCGTGTTCCCGATTACGTCCCCATCCTTGTAAACGCCGAACTTCTTGCCGCCTTCGTCCCAATGGCTCCAGGTGTTGACCGTGCCGTCGGGTTGGACGCGCGCGTGGATGAAGAAATTCTGGACCCACTTGTTGCTAGCCCCGGAGAACGAGTTGCCGAGCCAGGAGACGGAATAGTCCAGCGGCGCGGCCTGCAGTGCCAGCGCCGCGCAGAACGGCGTGAGGATTGTAATTCGAATCATAGAGTTATAGTCCGGAAGAAATAGCGTCTTGGGGAACTTGCAAGAGGCGGGCTGCCCCTTAACGAGTATCGGGTGTCCATGCCATCCGCTGTGTTCGATGATGCCAGACGTGACGGTCCGCGGGCGGCTTGGGCAGTGCGAACTCCCGGCGAAACCACCACGGGTCCCGCCATGGGTTCCGCTTTTCAGGGTCGGCCACATAGCTCAATCCAAGTCTTTGACACATCGAAAACCGACCGTGGCGCAGCGGTCAAGGCCTGACCACATGAGGAGGAACTTGGTCGCGAAGTTGGCGGGGCGCGGACCGCCGTCCAAATACCAATTGGAGCCGCGGGCGGAAAAGAACGAGCCGCCCCGGATGATGCAAAACCGGGTCCTTCCGTCACTACGCTCGCTCTCGGTCCATTGCCAGACGTTGCCGCACATGTCGTAGCAGCCGAAGGGAGAGCCGCCGAGGGGAAACGCGCTTACCGGCGTGGTCCCGCCGGATTTGCCGTCGTTGCAGCGGCCGGGCTCGATTTCGTTTCCCCAAGGATAGGCGCGGCCATCGTTGCCTTGGGCGGCGTATTGCCACTCTTCTTCGGTCGGCAACCGTTGTCCCGCCCATCGGGCGTAGGCGCGAGCGTCATCGAGGTCCACATACACGACCGGGTGGTCCTCCCGCCCTGCGGGCGGCTTGGCGCCCGTCCAATGCTTGAGGAAATTCTCGGCGCGCCTGGGCTTCCATCGCGTCGCACTCAGAAACCGGGCGAACTCGGCGTTGGTGACCGGCGTAAGGCCGATGGCAAAACGCTTGAACTCGACGCGCCGACGGAACGTCTGGGTATTGAATCGGTAGGAATCGGCGAATTCGCGCCCGCGCGGTGGGGCTGATTCGTAGAAGCCGCACTCGCGCTGGCGCATTTCGATGGCCAGTTCCAACGTGGCCGGAGGAATTTCCACCATGCCGGTGGGAACCTGCTTGGCGCGCACGCCGGGCGCCACGCCCCGCAGGCGCGTTTCGCGATGCGGTGTGGCAGCGTTGAAATCGGCGCGGGCATGGGTCCGGTGTTGGCGCTTCAAAAAGCCTCCGAAGTCACCGCCCAGTTGAGCGGGGTTCCCGGCGAGGATGCACCCGATGCCGCGGGCCGGCAGGCTTCCCGTAATCTGGAGGCGGCCCGCGACCGCCTCCGGCCGAAGTTCCTCTCCGAGGACCAGGTCGCATACTTTGGCGCCGGCTTGGGCTTCGATCTCGACCAACCGCCCCGACACCGGCTCGTTTCGGCGGTTCACCAACGTCCACAGCCTCAGACCCTGGCCTTCCCAAAGGCTGCCGAAAAGGCCTGGCTGGCTGGTCGGCACCAGTGGCGTCCAGTTCTCCCCGGAAAAGAGCTCCGCATAGCGCCGCTGGATCGGCAGCATCGCTCGCAGGATTGACCGATCGCGCGGGCTCCAGGGGACCCACGATCCGAAGACGTTTTCCCAGACCATCATCCCGGAGCCGTTCATCCAGGCGGTCTGGAGTTCGCCCGTGTGGTCGTATTTCCAGCGGTTGATCTGGTGCTGCAAATGACGGCGCTCGAACCATTTGTCCCGCAACACGCCCGGCGGCTCGCTGTCGGTGAACGTTTGCGCCCAGGACGCATGATGATCATGGATGTTCTCGATCGGCAGCGCCCGCTCTCCCTCCAGGATCACTCCGGGCCGGGCTGCGTCGAGCCGAGCGCGGAATTCGCTCGCGCCTTTGTCCATCGTGTCAAGGAAGATGCCGTCGGCCTCAATGGCGGCCACCAGGCCGGCAAGCATTTCCCAGTCGCTTTTACGCTCGCGCCGCGTGCCGGTATCCCAGGGGTTGTAGTCGAGGAAGACTTTCACGCCACGCCGGCGGCAGTGGCGGCTGAGGTCCCGCAGGCCGTTCAAGCCGCCCGGCATGTCGCGGTAGAAATCGAACTGGTTGCGGTCGTCCACGCCAATCCGCGGATAGGCGTGCCAGAGCACCAGGCTGTCGTAGCCGCCAAAAGTCCGCCGCCCATCGTCGAGGAAGGCGTCCACCGTATAGTCGGCTGAGCGCGGATCGTAGAAGGTCTCGTCACACAGCATCACAAAGCAGCAGGCGAACGAAGAGGCCGCCCAGGCGAACTCCGGCTTCCGGTAGAGCGCGTCGTCGTAATTCAGTTGACGCTTCGTCAGTTCGCGCCAGGCCCGTAGTCGCTCGCGGTAGGTGGGCCAATCGGACGGATCCGATGGCGCGCCAATGATATTTTGGTCGGGTTTAAACTCCCATGACTTTGGTTCGACCGCCGCTACGATTGGAATGCCTCGCCAGGTCGCAACTGCCGCGGCGCTAGCCAGGGTGCTTTGAACAAAGGACCGGCGTGAGAGTTTCATCGGTCTTTGGATGAGGACTAATCAGGTTGGCCGGATGATTTTGGTGGTGATCGGATGGGAGACCGATCACCGCTCACACACGCGCTTTGAGATAGTCCAGGGTCCATTTGGCGAGGTCCATGGGATTGCGGTCCTCCGGTTCATCCTCCCAGGAATACCAGCCCGTGTAGCCGATGCTCTTGAGTGATTCGAGAACGGCGGGGATTTTGACCGCCCCATCGCCGAGCCGGCAGGTCTCATGGCCGCCGGCGCGCCGTACGTCCTTAATGTGCGTATGACGCACCAATTGGTTCAGCACCCGGATCGCTTGTGGAACATCGACACCTTGCGTGCCAAACCAACCGGTGTCCACGCAAACTCCGAGCCATTCGTTGCCACCGCCTATGGGTTTCAGTAATTCTTCGGTCGATTTTTCGGGGTGGTTTTCCAAATTGAACCGCATCCCGGCCACAGCGGCAGTGGAACTAAGAACAAACTCTCTTCGATTCATAGTCAATTCAGGATAATGGCTTCCTCAAAGCCGTCGAGCTTCGAAATGGAGGAGTAGTCGCCGCGAAATCCCGTGGTGGAAGGCTGGACGCAGCCCGATGGATGGAGTAACTGTAACTTACACTTTAAAGCATTGTTCATAGCTACATCTTAATCACAGCCATGTCGGTCGCTCTGCTCTTGGGTGGAGCGTTGCTATTTGCTCAAGCCGCCACGGCTCCGAACACTTCCGAAACGGCTGAGAAAAACGGCAGGTTGGTCGTGATCTGGACCAGCGGGGAAATGATGCCTCCTTTATTTCGCCTGAACCATCTCGTCAACCTGGGCTATGGCTTCCAAATTCTTTTCCTGCCACTCTTTGAGCGTGAAGAACCAAGGCGCCATCAGGAAACCCTTGAGCCGCTCGGGCGCGAGGTTCTTCTTGCAGAAGCCGACCGTGCCTTTGAAGTTGACATTGTTGCTCCAGTTCGACCCCGTCGGGACCTGGTCGAACCCTGCCTTGTCGAGGTCAAGATACGCCTTCACTTCTATCTGTTTGTCGGGGGCAAACTCGGATCCGTAATACCAGTTGCTCTGCAAGACCGATTTTGGCATGCGCTGCAGAAACTCTTCGGGATGATTCCAATAGTAGTCGGACCAAATCCATGGTCGGACGCCCAGCCCCTCAACCTGTTTTACGAAGAAAAGGAAATCGTGCCACCACAAATCGCCCTGCCGCACCACGACGTAACTGTACTGGCTTTGGTGCGCTGCGGTCTCCTCGTCGTATCCCAGGTGGAAGAAACGCGGCTTGTCGAATATCTCGCACACCTCCTGGATCATATCCATGCACACGCGGTAGTAGATCGGCGTGGAGACCTGCCGCCCATAATCTTTAAGCCACGTATCGTGCGTGGTGGAGAAGTTGAGTTTTGGAATCGGCTCAAGTCCCATGGCGCGAAGCCGCCTCAGTTCAGCCCGGAACTTGTCGAGCGGCCATGACCCTTTCACGGAAAGCTCGGGGTGGCTTCGGTACTGCAGAGCCTCGCCCAGATCAATGACCACCAGGTTCATTCCCGCGACTTGCATGCGCTGAGTGAGCGTTCGCCAGACGGCCTCGTCAAAACGCAAGTGATCAGCCGCGCACACCAGGTGCAGTTCGTCCGGCTTGAACGAGCCCCAACTCTTGACCGGCACGTCTGACCACATATTCGTGCCCATGTGCAATAGCGCGCCCCATATGAACGCCGGTCCGGCGGGCTGCGCCTCCCCCAATCGCGGCAGTCCAGCCGCCATCGCAGCAACAGTGCCAGTCTTCATGAACTTACGACGTGACATTTTCATAAGGCAAGAGCGGATCTCTATCAAGGGAATGCGGGTTCTTGTTGATCCCACGCGTCGGGCGGTCATCCGCCGCAAGCGGGAACGGTGCCGCCAGAATGCTGAGCGCCAGCGTCTTTATAATGATGCGAATGACGGTTGGATTCACGGTGTGTTCTCCATTCGATACCTTCTGCCTGTCATGGTCTCTTCCAAAGATCGGTCCAAATCAGGTCTTCAAGCCGCGCAGGTCCGCTGGCAGGCGCGTGTTGTCCTTCAGGAGTTGGTCCATGGTCAACCGAGTGCGGCGGAGAGCGACTTCACGCCCCAGGATGGTGGCGAGGGCGCCGTCCACCGCGCGGCGCACGGTGGGATTGTCAAAGCGACCCGCGACCACGGTCTCGTAGAAGGTGGCGATATTCCGCGCGGCACCCGCCTCGTAGAGATTGTCGACCTGCCCGTCGTAATGCTCTTCCGGGCCTTTCAGCACCACCTTCCCGCCGTAGGTAGTCTGGGCATAACCGGTTTGCCCCTGGATCTGACAGACCACATCAAATCCGGACTGGTTGTTCAGGTGTTTGCCGCGATGGCTGACCATCTGGCCATCCGCGAACTCAAATAGGATGGAGAAAGCATCGTGGCTGTCGCCGTGCGGATCCGGCCGCATGCGGCGCGACAAGCCCATCGCCGCCACCGGCCGGTTCCCGGTCACCCACAGGGCGGCGTCCACGCCGTGGATGCAGGCGTTGACGTGATAGCCGCCGCCCACGGCGACGTCGTTGCACCAGATCAGGCTGCGGAGGCGGCTTTCGAGGTTGGCGGTGAACGCTGGATCGGGAAAGGGACCCGCGAAATAGTGACTGTTCACGGCCGCAATTGGGCCGATCGCTCCGGCTTCGACCCGCTTCATCACCTCGCGGTTGTGCGGATCCGTCGGCAGTTGGTAGTCCACCAGGAAGCAGCGCGCTTTTTCGGTAGCCCGCTTCGCGGCGGCTTCAATTTCCAGGCAGCCCGGCACATCCACGGCCACGGGTTTGGCCATATACACGTGCAAGCCCGCCTCGACCGCGGCGCGGGCGTGCTCGGGGAAGAAACAGGGCGGTGTCTCCAGGGCCACGGCTTCGACCCCGGACTCGATCAGTCGCTTGTAGCCGGAGAGGGTCGCATAGCGCCGCGACTTGTCCACGCCCAACGCGTTACCGCAGGCATCGGCCACCTCCTGGAAGTAATCCGCCACCGCCCACATTTCGTAGCCGCCGTGACGCTTGAACAGGTTGGCAATCCAGGCGCCGCGTCCGCCGTTACCGACGACACCGAGTTTGATCTTGCGCGTAAACTCGGTTGATTGAGTAACAGCCACCGTGGCGTCGGCAGCCCGGCTGCGCAAGATGCCGAACGCGGAAACCGTCGTTCCGAGGGCTAAAGTGTCGCCGAGAAAGCGCCGCCGGTTGATCGAACTCGATCCGCGCGCAAGATGGGGGTTCAGTTGCATCGTCTTCATGGTTTGGATTCGTTTCATCAGGTGTAATTTCATGGGATTAACAGGAACACTCCCAGTACCGCCCGGGATTCACTCGGATTCGACGGATCGGCCCACGCCATTCTCTTCACTTGTAACCCTCCAGATAGCCGTTGAAGTCGATCGTCTGTGGATCCCGCTGCTGATATGTGACCGGTTTGGGATCAAGCCATTCCACCACCCTGTCTTTAATCGAATACGCGAAGAAGTGGTTCCCGCGCGGAGTGTAATGGCCGATGAAATACTCCTTCATGTATTGATCGTAAGGCAGGTTGTATTTCTTGAAGTCGCGCAGGTGAACTTCGTTCATGTCGAAGTAAGCAAACTTCTCCCGAACCAAGTAATCGACTATCTCCTGGTCGTATCGGGCTCCGGTCTGGTGCAATTCGGCCATGGCGCGATACGGATCGAACAGGACCACAAGTAACTTCTTGCGATTGTCGGCTGCGAAGGCGCGCGCCTTCTCCAGGATGAAGCGAGTCGCGCGCAGTGAGTAGCGGTCGAGCAGAAGTCCCGCCTGCGCACCCAATGCCGATTCACGGGCCCAGTCGAAGGAGAAATCCAGCCGCGCCGCCAGTCGATCAATTCGCGCCCGGTCCAGATCTTGGATGTATCCCGCCTTAAACACGCTCAGTTGCAGGGCCAGATCGTCCTTGAGATGCTCTGCCAGCCAATCCGGCTCGGTCATATGGATGAGGGATTCCGGCGTGGGCAGCAGATTCTCCTTCTCGACCCATTGGCCGGTATCGAGGTTGATTTCGAGATTAGACCAGAAGTTATTGTGGAACATCCGCCCGCCCTGGTCGTCCCATCGCCGGTAGATGTCGGCATGGCGACAGCGAAACAGGCTGCGGATGTGATCGTCGCCCCAAATGTAGAAGATGATGTATCGGGCCCCGTGAGCGCTCTTCTCCTCGCGTACCATGCGCCGATAGGCCTGGTAAACGCCGTAGCCGCCCATGCCGAAGTTGCGGATTGGCTCGCCCAAGTGGCCAGCCAGGTACTCCTGCCAGGTCTCGCTGTCGCTGACCTGATGGCACTGGGTAAAACTGTCGCCATAGGTGTTGATGCGGCACGGCCGGCCCGCATACACAAAGGAGGTTCTGGCGCCGTTCGTTTGAACCGTCGAGAGGGTGGCGCTGTGATCCAGGCCATCCTGCGGCAGGTAGTTTCCCAAAACATAACCAAGTTCCTGGTCGAACCGCGCCCAACTGGGACCTTTTAGAAAGCGGGCGATGGTCTCTTTGGAGACCGCGCTCTCCTTGAGGTATTGCTCAAAGGTCAAACGCCCGCGGGTTTCTGCAGCCGGGGTTTCCGTCAAAACACCGCCGGATAATAAGACGAAGGCCATAACGAGTGTTTTCATTTCGGAAGGCTGCTCACTCCCAGCACCGGGAAAGCCAATTGGTTCAAGGCCGCCAGAGACCCTGTCAGGTGAAAGGCGCGGTGTACATGGACCAAGGTCTCCCCGGGGGCGAGCGCGGCGGCCGCGCTCGAGGTTTCCAACTCTTCGAATGGTCCCAGCACAGTGCCGGTGATGGGATCCCGGTCGTCGTTGTAGCTGTTCACCACGTCTCCTCCATAGGGGTTGTCCTGCGCTCCGAGAGAAACTCGCGATCTTGCGAATAGTTGAATCGTTTCATTAGTCTATGTCGAGAGCTGAAGTTGAGGCCCTCTGTTTGCCGACAGTTTGCACCTGGCGCTCATCGGGGCCAGAGAAATCTTCTTAATCAACGCTTGGTCGTTAGAAGCGCCCATTTCAGCCCTCCAGAAAAAGCCTGTTGTTTCCCTCCCATTGCATACAGAGCCACCGCGCAATGCGAGCCAGCGCGCGCGCTCCCTCGTTCTTTGCATCTTGGTGACGCGCGGCGATAGCACGAACCCGGGCCAGTTGGTCGCGCAACATGGCGCGCTTGCCCGAATCGAGCCGGCCGCTCTTCCGACGCGCCTCGACCAGCCCAGGCGTGGTCAATGGCGCGGGCACCGTCCAATCGCGTTCCGTGCCGAAGACGCGACAGAGTTCCAACGTGTCCTGGACTTCCGCGGGCTGCCAGTCTCGGCCGAAGAGTTCGCGCCCTAGGACAGCCTGAAGGGCGCCGTCGGACAAGTCAGGATTGGCCGAAAACTCGCGGTACGCGAGCCGCGTGGCGCGCATGGGCAGTTCTCGATACGGGGAGGCGCCTTCCGCCAGCCAGCTGAATCCCAGCGGCGCCTGACGCCGCCCCTTGAGCCAGGGCTCGCCAAATTCCTCATGCGTTTCCACGTAACTGTAACACTCTAGCGAAGGGATGAACCCCGTGCAATGGGCGTCTTTGGCCCGCTGCGCCCCGGCGCGGATACCGGGAATATCAAGGCGCGATGGGGCCTCATTCCACCACCAACTTCCCTTGGCCCGCGCGATGAGATCCGGTTCAAGCGCGGCGCTGTGTGGCGTGAAGAAAAGGGTCCAGCGCGGATCAAACGTCTGCCTTGTCGCCACCGCCTCGGTGAAGGCAAACCGCAGTTTGGCGCCCGAAAAGTAATGCGGATAAACCACGATGGTCGCCGCGGCGTTTCGCGCCCACGTCTCCTGCGAAATGGCGCGGACGAAATCGAACTCGTGATCGAAATGTTTCGGCCCGCATTCCGGACAATGACAAATGGCGTAGTCGCTTGACTCGATGAACAGACCGTCGGCCTGCGGATAGAATTCAAAGGCCATTTCGCGGATATACTCGATCATGAACCACTGCGATTCAGTCTTGGCCGGGCAGAGATTCCAACCCCAGCAGTGGATGCCGAACTCCGCCACCGGCTTCCCGTCCGTTCCGGTGGCTTTGAGTTCGGGATGTTCCAGCGGATACTGGTTAACGCCGTCGTAACCAAAGGGGGTGAAGCCAAGCAGGCACCGGATGCCGCGGGTGTGAGCGTGACGGATGAGTTTTCCTAAAAAATCCTGGCGCACGTTGGCGTGGTCCGCGTTGTATTGCCACGTGATGGGAAATTTCCGCGACCGAAATCCGCCTGCAACCCACAAGATGACGGTGTTCGCCCCGTCCTCCGCCATGCAATCCAGCATATCGCGGCACGCTTTATAGCCGAGGGACGGCGTACGACAGGGCAGGATGTAATAACCGCGTTGACCGAAAACTGGTGCCAGCGCCGGCGCGTCTTTCCCCAATGCCGCCAGACCAATCGAACCCACCGCAGTGGTAGCGAGAAAACGTCGTCGAGAGAAGGCGGTCTTTGTCATGGAAAAGGGATGGGTTGAATCATGATTGTGCGGCTTGGATCATGGCCTTGATGTTCTCCGTGGGCGCCGCCAATGGCACCTCACATCCAGAACCGAGAATGAAACCCCCTCGCGCGCCGGCGTCTGCAATGGCTTGTTCCGCAGCCTGTGCCACCGCCTCTGGCGCGCCCCTCCAAAGCAATTCCACGGGGTCGAGGTTGCCCATCAAGCAAACCCGGCGGCCAACACGGTTTTTAGCGGACTTGAGGCTGACCTTGTGGTCCAATTCCAGGATATGCGCCCCCGTATCCGCCATGGCTTCCAGCACCGCAGTCATGTTCCCGCAAATGTGGAGCAGCGTGGCAGCGCCGCGGCATTCTGCCAAGGGGTTGAGCGTTGAGAAGAACCGGTGCTCGGCGGGCCACGCCCATTTGAGGTAAGTCGCAGGCGAAATCACGTCGAGGGACGCCAACGAATCGCCAGCCTGAACGAGATGCGCTCCAGCCTCCAGGCACGCAGTGGCGAAAGCGATGAGCGCATCGGTGGTTAGCTCGATGAGACGCTTGAGAGCCAGTTCACCGGGGCCTCCAGGCGCGCGATCCGCCATCGCCAACTCAACCAGGAAGTTCTCCGTGCCCATCAAGTGAGAGGCCAAAGAAAATGGACCCGTTCCAGGGGCCCGCACCGCCACTTCCCCGCGTGTCAGTTCGCTGAGCCGGCGAATCGCTTCCAGATAGACCGGCATCCGGCCATCGGTATGGGGATCAGGCACACAAACCTGGCCGATATTGGCCAACTCGCGAAGCCTGGGGGTCCTCAACGTCGGTGTCGCATCTTCGTAATGCTCGACTTCCACTCCGAAGCCCTCCGCGATGTAGTAATTGTCCGACTGGGCAACCACCGCGTCTTGCCCGTAAACTCGCCAGGCTTGGAACTGCGCCTCGGCCATGATCCGGCCGGAGCGGCAGTACTCACCGATGGGGACGCCCGCAACGCGCGCGCCATGGTTCCCCATGTAGGGAGCCACCGGAACCCGGTCTACCGGCTGCCGCAGTGCAGCGCAACGAATACGCTCCAGAGAAGTCATAAGCGGCAGAGAAACGCCTTCACCGGGGATCGATTTGGCATGGTTCAGGTATTGGGCAAAACAACGCCTTGTGAATCACACTCATTGGGTGGGTTCATGAGCAGGGTTGATGAGTTGCGCGCGAAACGTTGGCTCAAGTTCCATGACGCCGAAGATTCCATTCAATTGGCTGGTCGCCACCCACGGCAGCCAACCGCGATGGAGACCATAGCCGCGTCGGGGAGCCAGGCTCCAGTGCTCCTGTTGCCAGCCCGGCGTTCCCAAGTCGTAAAGCCGGCCGGGCAGGGCGAGCATGTTCTTGGTGTTATGCAGGAGAATTTGCGCCACGGCCAGGTAGTGCGCATCGCCGGTGTACTGGTAGAGTTTGGCATATTCAAGGTCAAGCATAGCAGAACCAACGGAGTTGATGGAGCCAGTATGAGTTCCCTGACGACGACAGCAACGGGACGTTGAGGTACAGGCGCGCTATCGTAGGTGTTTTCCAGATTCGCGAGCATTAGGCGCTGCATGTCATTTGCTTTGGGAGAGAACCAGGGCCTTGGAGACGAACGGTATCGGGTACGCCGTGACCCAGGCCTCCGGACGGATTTCGTTGACTCCATCTTTCATTACCAGGACCACCACCTCCATCGGTTTGCCGGCCATGTCGCTGTAGAGCGGCACAAAATAGGTGTAATTACCTCCCACGACCTGCACCGGCGCCTCCCACACATTGGCGTCGTAGGATACGGCGCGATTCGGAGCTCCCAACAGCCGTCCGTTGACACGCGCCGCAGCATAGGCGCCCTCGGGGTTATGTCGTCCCGGAAGAGGAATGGCCAAGTAGCTCCCGGGGGGGATTTCTTGCAGCGTGAACGAGAGCGTCCAGGCCGCGGTCGCGGGCGCGCTCGCGTACGAGTCGAACAGATTGCTAGCCCGCCATTTGGTTCGATCGAATGTGTGCTCTCCTTGGTAACCTTCGATTTCAGCCAGGCCCTTGGGGACCACGTTCATGCGGAAGTAACGTGCCGGATGGCGGTCGGGAATCTGAATTGAGATCGCGGATTTCTCCACCTTGACCTGCGCCGGCTCCCACAACTTCAGATCGGTCGAGACCTCTGCAATCAAACGCGAGATATTTGTGGCCGGGAGTTCCAGTTCGGACCCCTTCATGACCAATCGTTCGATTCGGATGGGCTCTCCAAAGTCGACTCGCAGCCCGCCGCCGTGCCGAGGTTTGAAACCCCATGCCGGAGCCTGTTGGAACTTGGTGTCCATCCGGCCGTCGAACAGATTCCGGTCCCAGATGCCCTTCTCGATAAACGCGGGATGATTGAAGAAGGCATCCCGGGCCCGCTGCACCTGCGGAATGTGGGTCGGGCCCGACCGCATCAGCGAGCGGACTTCGAGCGCGTTGTTGTCCGCGGCGAAGCAAGTGGCCTCATAGAGCGACTCGGCGTCGGCGGGCACGGGGACGACCTGGAGATCGCCCAGTTTCCTGTGCCAGGGCTGTTTTGGGAGTCGCCCGGGGAAACTCACCTGAATTGTTTCGCCCTCGATGAAGCCCTTCAGCGGCTTCCCATCGAGTGTGGCCCCTGCATACCCGGAGCCGGACCCAAGAAGCTTCATGGAAACCGTCTCGCCAGGCCGGCCGAGGACATTTAAAGACGCCGGCTTGCCGGCGATGTCACGCACCACCGTGTAGTCGCAACCCGATACCCCGAGTTCGTTGACCGGCTTGGTCGCCGCCATTAGCAGACAGACGCGGAACGGGAGCACTTCGACGTCGACTCCGGTCCCCTCGGCGAACCGGCCGAGCAGCCTTTCCGTGGGATGGAACTGCCGGAGTTCGACTTCGCCATGCCTGGCCAGGCCGATGCTCTCGTCGAGCCTCACTTTGTACTTCACTGGCTGCCAAGTCAGGTTTCTCAACGTAAGGAACCGCGTGTCGTCGCTTCCTCGCGAAACCGCGTAGGGTCCGTAAGTGGTTTCCGGGAGTTTCAGGCCGTGGACCAAAAGGTCGCGGAAATGGCGGTGCAGGTTGTAAATGCGCGCCAGGCGGGGAAACTCGTCGTCGCGCAAGAGCCAGGGGTTGCCGTAGATCTCGGGCGCAAGAATCAGGCCCCGGTTGAAGGCTTGAAGGATGAGGTCGTCATCCCAGTAATCGAGGCACGAAGAGAGGCAAACGCCGTGATCCTCGGTCAACCGCTTGAGTTCGGGAACCAGCTTCCGAGCGAGGGCGCCAGCCCGGTTATGCGTGGCCGTCTTACTCGGAGACGCCTCATTGCTCATATGCGCGTCGATGTAGGTTTCGGCGCCTTCGAAGAGAAAAGTCGTCGCGTACGGAGTGGCTTTTCCCAGATCGATCCGATGATTCAAGACGATCAGGTCCGGCTGGTATTGGCGGCAAGCCTTCATCATGCGGATAAAGGCATCCTGTTTTTCGGGGCGCAGGTTGCTGGCGCACGCGTCGAGCTTAAGCAAGGCGAACTGGTCGTCGCGGCAGAGCCCGACCATCATATCCAGGCGCCGCTGTTCCTGCTCAGGCGTATCGCCGAAACCGTCCGGTCCCGCCCACATGCCCAGGCGGCAGCCCAGCAACTTGGCTTTGGCGGCGATCGGGGCGAATCCGCCCGGGAACTTCTGCTTGAACTCCTTGCTGTCGACCGAGCCATAGGCGCCTTGAGTGTCCAGGTTGCCCGCGTCGAAGGCATAGCAATCAAGCTGCATCCCATACTCGTCATGGAGCCACTGAAAGAAGTCGAGATTGATGAGGGTTTGGGCTTCGGTGGAACCTTCCCAGGCGTTGTTGATCCAGGAAAAATAGTGGGCCCGCGACGGCGTTTGTTCGTCAGCGCCCGGATAAAGAAGATCTGCCGCCGCGAGGACGCGCGACGGCGAGGCGCAGGCTATAGCCAAAGCGCACGCGTAGGGAGTATAGCGTTTCATAGGCGAGCTAATTTGATACGAGGAGTTTCCGGAGCGTGGCGAGGGTGGCGAGAACTTCTCCCGCCTCGACCTTGGAGACGCGACTGACGGCCACATTCGATCGCCTGACTAGTTCTCGCATCGATAGGCAGGCGCGCAACCGCAGCGCGCGCCGCTTTCGGCCCGTCAGCGCATCAGGTTCAGAGCAAGGCTTCATTGAATTGGATGGTTCTTAATCATAATGGAACCGATTAAGCGCGCCCCCGCCCAATCGTCATGGTCGGTTTGAGAATGGCCGTTGTCATCCCAATTGCAGGACACGCGCAACATCAACATCCGGGCCTGACGAACATCCACAACCACCTCCCGCGGCGCGGTGCTTGCAAACATCGGGCCGCTCTCGAAGCACAACAGAGTTTTGAAGCGAGTTGAGCGCATCTGCGAGCAAATAAGGGTCGGCGTTCTAGGCTTGTTTCATAAACACTTCCAGATTCTCCCGGGTCACCGTGTAACTGCCGGTGTTGATGACTTCTGGCGCGGCAGAGATCCCGGCCTTGCGGTCGTTGGCGGTGAATTTGAGCGGGCTGTGATTTACATCGAACAAGACCCACAGCCACAGGTAAGTGAATAGTTCACGCTTTTGGCCGATGGCAGCGTTGACCACGCCCTCTTTGATGAGGTTGAGGTGAACGGGTTCCGCATCTACGCAGGTCACGATGATCTGGCCGGTCTTGCCCGCCTCCTTTACTGCCAGGCCAATTCCGGGGCCGCTCTCCGAGTCAAACCCCGCCATGCCAACGAGGTCAGACGTGGATTGGATAACCGTGCTAGCGACCCTGGCCGCAACCGCCGAATCGCCCCGATCGTGCTGCGGCTCCATCGCGGTCAGGCCCGCTTTCTCAATCACCGAACGAAAGCCGGCAAAGGCTTGTTGGTCGATGTACTGTTCCGTCAAGCCCAGCAGGGCGACTTTGCCCTTTTTGCTCCCCAGCGCCTTGACCATGGCTTCTCCCTGGCGCACTCCCAGGTCGAACCAGTTGGTGCCCACGAAGGTTAACCTTTTGCTCGTTGGCGCATCGACATCAACGGTCACGACGGGGATCCCAACCTCGAAGGCCTTGGCGATGGGCGCAATGACTACCGAAGGGTCCCATGCGCTAATTAACATCCCCGCCGGACGCCGAGCGACGGTGGTTTCGATCATACTCACAAACATCGGCATATCGAGGGTGCTGGGGCCGGTGATGGTTACTTGGCTGTACAGCACAATCTGGGGGTAAAAAGAGGGGGTGAGACGTTAGACTTCGACCGCAGAGCGGCGCGAGCTGGAGGCTCGCCAGCCGCCGCTCTGCTCGTTTTAGCTCGGTATCGAACGCCTC
>Ga0316217_10002814_pt1 | contig 20570 bp, 15 predicted proteins | sample 1anoAmetaG_FD_203633 | JGI IMG/M metagenome (GOLD analysis project Ga0316217, IMG submission 203633) | Freshwater microbial communities from Trout Bog Lake, Wisconsin, USA - 1anoA | ecosystem: Environmental > Aquatic > Freshwater > Lake > Hypolimnion/Profundal zone | place: USA: Wisconsin...
GAAATATTCAAAGCCTATTTCTTGACAAGATCTTCAGCTTTAACTTCAACAGCTTTGTTCTCTTGATCCTGAGTTTTAGAAATCTATACTATTTTTTCCTCCTCATCTTATTTTTCACTCTTTATATTTTTTTTTTGTTATTAACGATTATTTACTCCTGTACCTCCTTTATTCTGTTTTTCTTCTACTTACACTAAAGTTGGGTTTATTTTCATTTCAGTTCTCAATGTCTTTTACATTTCATTTTCTACAGTTAGTTAATATAATTATTATTTTGGCTACTTTCTGATTAAATCTCGACTTTATAACTTATTTTCCACTTGTTTCTAAACTTGGTTACTCTTTTTTGGTTTTGAGTATTATTCTTTTACACCTTCTATATTTATTTACAGCTTTTTTAGCCCTATGATGCCTTATTTTTCAGTTGAATAGTTCTTTTCGCTACTAATACTTTACATTAATGTCTAGTTTTCATCTTTTAAGTTATTTTTCAGGATTGACGCTTTTATCGAATTGCTATCTTTGTCGTTGAGGTCAGAATTAGATGAAAACGCTGGCGCATTTGTTTAAGTGGTATTGAGAGGCAGCACTAACAGCAAGATTATCAAGCAAAACGATGAGTTTGCGATTTTTAAATTTTGATTAAACTTCTTCATTTCTTATAATATATAATGTAGCTTAAGAATTTAATAAGAAAAATTCTTTTCTAAAAATATCTTAGTAATAAAGCAATTAAAGCTATTGTAAAATTAGCTTGAGAAATGTCTTAAGGATCTCTTTTCAAGGTTTAACTATCACTATTAGATGTTTTATTCGTCATCATATTTTTGAGCTCCTTGGTCTTGGTAGCATATTTCACTATTTTTCAGCCTGGGCTCTTTTTTTTAAATTAAGAAAGACGGAATCGGATAGTTTGCTTCAATATTTTCGCAAGGTTTGTGGCAAAATTTGTTATGTGCTTCCAACGCATCATCAAACTATTCGATCACCCTCTTTAATTTAGCCTTCTTGTGGTCCGGATAGTACTCACATATATTATAAAAACGCTCTCCAACTCTCCTCTCGTTAATTTTCGAACTTATTTTAAAAACCCCGCTATTTAGGTTTAGTTTGTTGTACACAAACTTCCTTACTTTTTCTGGATTTTTTAAAAACTAAATCATAGCCTCATTAGAAGTCATATTTAATAGTTTTTAAGCGATTTAGTTGTTGAGTTTGCAAGATACCTACATTTAAGAGTCAGCTATAGAAACTTTGATATTCCATAGCAAAGTGACCTGAGATTTACAAAGTCCGCAAATTATCTTTTAGCTCAAAAGCTCAGGCTCAAGTAGACCTTTCCTGTATTAATTTTTATCACAGGTCGGACAATTCAAATAAAACAGCTTTCTCCTCATTTCTGCGATAAAATCAGTGCTTGAAACGAAAAACTGAGACGAATAAAGCAGAGTGCCGAAAACAATGCCATAACATACTTTTTAATTCGAGTTCTCCATCATTAATATTGTTTATTTAAGGTTTTTTATCGCTAAGTTGAGAGGTTTATGATAATTTTTACTCTACTTCGGGATGACTGATATGAAATGATTTGATTTGCTGACCTCTGTCGAACGCTAAATCTTTTACAAGGCAATTTAGACTTTTGTTTCATTCATGCGAGACTGCAGTGAAACAGTTCCTCTGTACACTTTAGCCTTCAAAAACCTAAATTTATACGATTAGTCAAGCAATATCTCAATTGACTCGAACTCTTTCCAAATCGTGATTTCAACTGAAGAACCGTTTTTGTCTTTGCAGATCAAACTTCTGCTTTTCCCATCTTTCATCAAGTTAATCTTGATAACCCGCGCAGTAATAAAGTAGTTGATCTACTCATTAACCTCATTCTTCCCTTCAAAATCGGACAGCTTGAACTAAGTCTAAGGCTCACTTTTGGTTTTGAACCTTTTGTTCTCAAATGGAATGTTTGCCTTAAAAAAACCTACCTCTTTGCTCTAGGTTTAGATCTTCAACTTTACAACATTCGAGTAATCATTTATCTTTATCTACAAATTGCCTCTTTGCCTATTGTTGGTTTGTAGCATAGGATCTTAAAAGCGATACCACCCTCCGACATGTATCAAAGATTGGTATTTTTAGACATTGGATCCGAAGAAGCAGCATTGAATTTGCTATTTCTGTTCATCTTAAATCATAATATTCATGAAATTATTGACTTTGTCTGGCTTCCTGATGACTTTAGCAATGACGGTGCCTTTGATTTTGCCGATAGGCAGCTACTTTACTTTTTGAATGGTGAGCTAGATAACTCCAGTGTTTATATTGTTACTACCAATATCGTTGACACAACCCTAAATAACTAACTCGTTACGCGTTTTTGATAATCTTCATACTTGATGGGTTATCCGATTTTGCTGTGGGTTCGATTGTTAGTCTCTATAAACTTCTTTAACCTGAAAATATGTTCCTCTTCATTGACTTAGATATCACTCGATAAAAAGGTGATCACTGAGAAATTTTTTATTTATTGGTCTATTTTGATCAACATTTACTCCGCAAAGCGCTATACTTGGCTTCACCTACAAACTATCCTTTTATCCAAGCAAACCCATCCGAAAGAAATACGCTTTGTTGACTTATTTGTACATAAAGGGCTCTTCTGTGCTTGGTCTGTAGTAAATAATTTGCAAAGTGTAGCGCTGTCCTTCGAAATTCTCGCTAAAAAGCTCCTGAATCCCATTGTTAGTGAGTGCTTAATAAGGGTTTCCATTTATCATTTGGCGGCTCTTATATTATGAATAAATGAGCTTTATATTAGTTTGAGTAAGCTTTGTTTAGTTAGTAAAATAAGCTGCAAAAAGATCAAAGCTCTTTCGATAGAACGAACAAAGAGACGATGATTATTACAAGACTCGAGTAAAACTTCTTCTAATAAAAATAGAGAAGTAAGGAGCGAGTGATTTAGCTTTTTGGGGCGATCACAGCTTTACGGCAATTGGGACAGGTTATGCTCTGCTTCATCCATTTTTACAAACACTTTGAGTGGTAATAATGGTGGCATTATTGGATGGTAATGTCGCAGTTTGCTGCCAGACATATTGAACATTACTAATTGCTATTCAGAATCGTTATCAGAGACCTATACACCAGTTTCTACATCGACACATGCTTGAAAACACCTAGCAGGAATATCCAGATAAAGAGCAACAACATCCTATTCTTGCAGGTAATGGCAACCACCTCGAATATTTGCCAGGCCACTCTCAGAAGCAGCCATAGCACCTGAAGAAGGTAATTTACTAAGATTCCGATGGTGAGACCCAAGAAAACGATCAGCAGTCCAGTTAGTATTAGATTTTTAAATGAACTCACCTGATTCTACATAAATTATCACAAGGATGATTCTCCTCAAACTTGATTACTTCAAATTTACGAAGATTTATCGTTTTTATACATAGAAAAATGCATTGAGAAGAGTAAGCAATTAAATATATAACGGTATCAAACTTTATAAAAGACAGCTTAGCTGCAAAAGGATTTAGAAAAGATTAATTTGGGAGATTTCCGAGGAAGAAGTATCCTTTCAAAGCTGCATTATCATATAATCTAAGAAATAAATTTATATTTTTGCTATTAAAATTAAGAATGAGACCTTCTTCTCAAAAATCTTCCGCTTCTAATCGCCACAAATACCACCTCTCAAACAAATTCAAATCAAGAACCACTGATCAGGCATAGCAAGCTCGTAAATACAATCTAAATCAAACCTACTAGCCTAAAAGATCTACTGCCACGAAGAGCATATACAGGCATACTTAGCGTGAATTCCAAGAGGAAGAGTTCAGTAAATCCGCCTGCAAACTCTAATAGACAAATTTTAGTCATCACAACCCTGCAGAGTGCTTGTGCTAGCAGTGCAGTTGCGGGCGGCATCTTTGCAGATTGCATGTCATTAAGCCTGACTTGACCAAGGCAACTGTCTACCAAAAAAGTTTCCAATCTCGACAAGCAAAGCCAATCTTGGTCACATTTGCTCGCTAATATGATAAACTCAATGGACCGCATCTATAAATGAGCACAACTTACCAGTAAGGATTTAACACTAAGAATGGAGACCAACTTTAGAGACCTCATCCCTAGGATTTGCTCCATTTAGAGGGACCTATTCCTAACCTTACTTCTTATTCCTCACAATTCCCAGGCCATCGAGGAGTAAACCAGTATGTTAAACCTACAGATAAGCATTTCCGAGAAAAGTTTCCACTTAGATCCAAGAGTACTTACTCAGATGCCTTCTCAACAAAAAAACATAAAAAAGACGATTACAAGTATATCAAAGACCAGCTAAAAACAGGTCAGAATTGGTACGGAACCACCAGCTACCAAGGCTTTTTCTCACATCCTAATCCTGAATACTTTGCTAAGCCAGTCAAGATAATTTAGAAAAAATAGAACAATCCTGACTACAGCTACCAGTACAGTACTTCATTCTAAATGCAGGAACTACATACAAGAATCACTACATTGCAAAAGAGAATATCCAATGTCCCGCAAAGAAGTATCTATAGACGCGAGCCAAAGGCTCATTCAGCTAGTCTAAGGCTAACTTCAACGAAAATAGTGACTTCAAGGCATTCTCTGCCAATTTCCGTGCCATCTCCACATCCAAGCACTCCTATGTATGATAACCATCGAATCGTGTTGTATGTTGTTCATTTGACTGACCTATAAAAGACAATACACCGAATCACCCTTCAGGACATGCCAGATGGCAGTTTTTGCAGTTGTTGTTGAAATTTGATGTGGAAGCATCCATATATTTATGTTATTGTATTAGAATAATCCTATCGGATTATATAATTGTTAAGTCGAAATGTCAGCGCTCAAGTCCCTCATCTCTCAGCTCATTAATCCCAAATCATCACCCAATAACTCAATTATCGAAAATATATACAAGCAGGTTATCTCCCTCTCCCTGTACATTACTCCCCATTCAGACTAGATTCGCAATAACTTATTCGAGAACTGAGCTACAAACTGTATCAAAAATAGTAGTCCTGTAACTCTCTTCTGCGCATCCTGCAACTCACGAAGTAGCTGCTTTTAACTACCTCTTTGCCTCTGTATCTGCTGATCAACGTCTACATTTTTCCATGGGTAGTGTCGATTAACAAACTGCACGCAGATAGGCCCATTGCTATCAGAGCCCAGCTGCTATCCCGCAACGTTTTTGGGAAGGATCAGAAGAAGAATAGCAAATAAATACAATAATGTGAGTAATTATTAAAATTTTCCACTGAATACTTAGTGTTTTTCGGAGAAAACCTGAAGTTCCACCCTTACAGCAAGTACAAAATAAAAAATATGCTCGCCAGACAACTCAACGAAGGCTCTTACTCCAGATCTTTATAGTATTTCACCCAACAGGACATATCTCTGCTTCAAGACAACCTTAAAGACTATGGCACTCTCTTCAGATAGCATCTGAAGCAACTGGCTGAGTTTTTGTCTTAAAAAGTTGAGGAATGTTTCACTGACTCAACCAAGTACAACTAAGCATCATTTCTACTGCTTAGCCTCATCTAAAATTCATAAAGGTACATTCGAGTCAACTTAGTTATTGCATCACTACGATAGTATACCGCTTAGCTTCGTTCGCCTACAGTCCACATATTCTGACTGTCTGTCAATTCGCACATGCAGTCGTAAACCAAGCAGAAATATAAGCCATATAATTCATTAACATAAAGTTTCTACCTTGCCTACTCGAAATGCTGCTTCCTGTGGACTTCAAGAAAAATGAAATTTTGCCCAAAGTTAAATTAGTTTTGAGCGCAGATACTCTCGGTCAGCTTATAGACTACTACCATATCTGGTACGATAAGAGTAAACTTGCCTCAATATCCACCAAAATATACGAATACTCATACCCACTCATAAGCTAGCTCAAAAAACCAAACAAGTTGGCATACCAAAACTAGCTTCACCAGTAATTCCGTTTTTACTAAGATTTGCTCAAAAACTGAGCGCGATGAAGCTTAATAACGATATCAAGCGTAGTTTCGCTATCGATCAAAACCAGTAAACTTAAAACTACATCGTTAATCTGCTGAAAGAAGTATAGTTTTGTTTAGGGAACCAACGGAAGCATCGCATCGCGTATGAAAATGTACTTGATGAACTCACTATTACTTAAAAAGATAGCTAGTCCGAAAGGATTTCGTCATTCAGCTAGAGCTTTTTGAGATCGCTCAATTAAAGCAAGGGATTTGTTAACTAACCGAAATCTAATAAGAAGCTGCAAGGCCCACCACACAAAAAGTTTGCTTAGTTTTAAAGCTCAATCAGCTAAATTGGAAGTAACTACTCCAAAAGGTCCGATTCACCTAAATTTATCTCATAGGCCAATCCTAGCATATACTTTACGAAATAAAACTAGAAACTGGGGTCTTTCCAAAAAGGCATAAAAAGGTAACGAGTTTAATAATCTCTACGGCAGATAAACTAAGCTTAAATGCGGTTGGTGTCTGCAAGGTACAGTCCAAACAAAACCCCAGTTTCTTCTCCCCATTAATCGCTATCTTTCAATTCTTCTAGGTTTTCACAAAAGGAAAATAATATAAACAGTGCAAAGAAAAAGAAATCTTAAAACTAGATTGGTGAAGAATCCGGGGATTTCGTCCATTTTTCAAATGATTCTTTGGCAAAGACCTAAAAAAAGTAATCTCATGAGTCCATAGCTAAACCTCTCTAGGAAGAAATAGTATTCTAAGATAGTCTACCCTTACAAAAATCTAATCATTAATCTATTATTGAGTATGGAATCGATAAAAACGCTAAAATGCCACCCACCATGAAAAAGCCGAAATTCGCTTTCAAAGTTGCAGATACGAATGACTCTTCAATTATACTCAAGCAACTCTAGAGCAGCGTAAAATAATTGAAAAAGTCGGAACCGGTGGAAACATAAAATATGACTCCTAAGAAAAATGATGCAGAGAAATTGAATTATGTAAGTAATTCACCAAAGAATCCTAGGTAATAAAAGAAAAGCAACAATTTGAACTAAATGAGCCGAAAAGTATACTAAAAAAGCCCATCAAAGTCATCATAAAAAGGCCAGCTTTTTAAAAGCAAAAATTTTATGCCAAGATAGATGCTGTATTCTAGTAAAAAAAGCAGCATTATTCATGACATGTCTGCCTAGCCGCATTTATTGTCTGAAGGAAATAGCTCAAACATGTAAAAAGTGCCAAGCAATTTCGGCTCACTATTTAAAAGGGGTAGGCAAAAACAAGAAAAAGCCTCATCCATCTGTTCGAGCCGTTCTCTGCGCAAAATAAGAAGTGTTGAAAGATAAGTCCAGATGCCAGACTTGAAAAAGATGAGATAGCTCTAAAATTAGTTAGGCAAATTGAAAAGCGAAACGGAAAACATCAACAAGGTGCTATCTGAGAAAGAACAAGAAAAGAAAGAGCTTTAGAAGATGAAAAAAAACATAGGGGAAGAAGATCCTTACTTTTTGAAACGATAGAATGAAATCATGAAGAAAATACTGAAAAATAGAAAGAACAACCCATCTATCATCTCTGAACACAGTTCTGCGAAACTGCTGAGCCAGGAATTGAAAACAAGCTCCATAAAAAATAACAATATGGACCTCAAAGATTACAATCCTGAAGTTTTGAAGCTCAAAGTCGAGAATATCAGAGCCTACTAAAAATAGACTAAGAAAAACATTGTGGCCAATAGGTGCTTCATCTTGAAAAACGACTTCATCGAAGTGGGTTATAGCTTCAAAAATAGAGTACTCACCTTATATTTCACACTCAAACACCACTGCGACTCTCTCGACATAAATCTAAACCAGAACTCTATAATTTACTCTGAGTCTATTTAAAGGCAATTCGACCGTGTTGTTATAGGGAGACAACTCAAATTCAAAACTTAAGTCAACGGTACTAAGTAAGATAGCAAATTCATCCCCAGTCAACTTCAAGTCAAGCTTTCTTATGAATAGAAGCTTTAGAAGAAAACAGAATGCTACTCACAATAACTCCCACTAATTCCCTATAATTTAGCTGCTCCTGAAAGTTCAATAGAGTTTCAGCAGTTGTCCCGTGACAAAGACTCAGCCACTCACTATGTCACTCCTCTTTATCACTCTTGCGATGACCTACTTAGAAAAGGAGTCAAATATTTATAGCAACTGTTTCCTCAAGGCGTTTTTGATGAGATCACTAATACCTTTGCAATGTATTACACATGGAAAGAAAGAAGAGAGGAGATCCGGTTGAAGCTAAAAGAGAGAATGTTCAGAGTTTAAGGAGTAGGACATCCTTTATAGACCGGAAAGCAACTTATTTAGTCAATAATCAATATGCTAGTGGCTCCAAACTGAGTTCTGATTTTTATTAATACTGCAGTTAATTTCAAAATTCAAATTTATAAAATGAAAAGCAAAAACAAGGCAGATAGCACCCACCAAAATCAGAAAAGATAACCTTCACGTGAAAAATCAGCACTCAAAAAGCAGTCGAAATAAAAATACAACGTTACTCAACTCATCACTATGAATTCAGTTAATATTGAAACAAAACATCCCAAAATCATTTCGATCGTAGCGCACAAAACTGAGCCGAAGAAAAAAAAGCCAAGAAAATACCCACAACATCAGCCATAATTTTTTAAGGAATTCGAATAGATTACCAAAATTTACCAGCAATCGCAATAAGTCTAAAACGAAGAAGAGTTCTCCTTGCTATGTTTGGACGAATCTCTCGACGAACGCGATAAAAAGCCTAAATCCAACTCCTATTACAGCATATCGAATAGGTATAGTGAGAAATCTGCAAGTCTTTTACCTTCCATCGCTGAGAAGGAAGTTTAAGAAGAGAAGGAAGAAGACTTCTTAATCACTACGATCAGGCATCCGCACCAAAAAGCCAACTCAACCCTCAAAGACATGAACACCACCATTTCTCAGAATAGAAGTAAGATATCAAGGAGCGCAAATGACCACTATGTTAATGAGTTTGAGATGAGAGGAAAGAGCAGATAAAAAAAACTAGCTCTCGATGTTCAGAACCTGATTAGGGCCAAATCGAGAGGCAAGAGCAAAATGAGCCAAAGAGAAATGAATAAAAAGGCTTGGCATTGATCCGGTATTTATTTTAGTGTTTGTTGATTATTCAGTTATTGAAATGAAAGTATGAGTCAGCTAAGCATCGCATAACTTGAGCTCAACCCTTTAATGCTGAGGTAAAGCTTAAATGAAAGCTAGGCATATACTTGAAACTAAAAGATTTGATATCATTGAGGACTAATGATTTATTATTTATTGCGATGGACAATAGCCTAACTAAAAAGCAAAGCTATTTGCGTTCCGAAATCTTAGAGGCAGGATTAGACGGAGGAGAGTTTATGGAGTACTTGACGAAAATCAATCAAAAAAAGGGATACGACCTCAACTTGTGGACTTACTAAGAATTGGCAGGAGTGGTGGATGCATTCAAGAAAACCAAATTGCCTCAAAACCCCTATAATGCTTCACAAAAAGTATCAGTTGTAACAACCGGAACATAATCTCCTACTGGACAAAAGAATACCCTGGACGACAATTTCTATAATGAGAAAGTAAAATGCGAGACCAAGCAAGTGAATGGGATTTACGGAAGCTGCGATCTCATGAAAATCAAGGTGACCAAATTTGAGAAGGTGGAGGGTGGGATATTCGAGAGAAGCTTCATCAACTACACCATCTAGGTTCCCTATCTCAAAACAGTAGTCAGCAGAAGGTACAGCGAATTCGTGTGGCTTAGAGACACGTTGCTACTTCTCTATCCTGGACTTCCTATCCCTCCTGTTGCCAAAAAAAGTAAAGTAGCACGGTTCTAAGATAAATATCTCAATAAGAAAATGTATATCCTTTAGAAATTTATGAACACTCTCACCAAAATCAGTGAAATATGTTCTGATATCATCTTTGAAAAGTTTTTGACCATCTTAGACCCCAAATAGTTCTAAAAGTTCAAATCCCAGTACGCTAAAATCGGCTGCCTCCCCATAAACAAAATCAAAACGATTGACGGAACAATAATCAGTTCCACGGACAAGCAGCTCGTAACGAAAATATCAAAATACGAACAGTATCTCAAATAAACCCAGCCTGAGGTGAAAAAGTAAGTTGATTTGGATTCAGAATCTACAAGAATTTCAAAGGTGCTGCTACGAATCTTTAGATGGCTGGATAGTTCTTAAAGTCAGTAGCCAGCAACTGCAAGTTCCTACGCAAAAAGGAGTAGACTCTCAGAGTTGACCTGGAACTACCTCCCATCCAGTAAAACAGTGTCCTGCTAATGCTCGAAAACTTTAGCTGTGAATATGCGTAGATATCTTGTTATTAAGATCGTCTTTGCTAGAACATGCTCGTTCGTTCAGAAAATAAGTTTATAGCATGGCCAAGTACGAAAATCTGTATAGAATAAACATGATCTAAACAATCTAGCAACTCAACATCAAGCAATCAGAGTATATTAGGGTGAAAACTGATCTTTTGAGGAAGAAAGAGAAGTTATTTGTGGAGGGTAAAGTAAGCAAATGGGGAATAAAAGAACAAGTTAAACCCAATTCAAAAGAGGAAGCCTTTGCGATCATGCTTCCCAAGTAAACTGCCTAGGTTCTGCAACTCCGTGAAAACTACGGAGTGTACAACGGCCTATTCTTCTAGGAGTGTTTACGGCACACTCGTGACTTAAACAAAGATCTAGCGCTTTATATTCGCTAGTTCATAGAAATGCAGTCTCGCTATTTCACCGACGGCTCAATAACCCTAGACCAAATACTAACCAAAACCAGAGAAGTGGAAGTGTTTCACAATAATACATGATGTTACTTAAAAGATCTATTATACTCTTTTATAATCAAGCCCATCTCCCGAATTGATCACACTGCTCAGCTCAAGTGTTCTTCATGTTCATTTCAATCGATGAAGATATAAGCGAAATGGGGTAATTATATGATAAGGCTATATCAAAGTTTTTTATTTTTTTATCGCAATTCCAGCAGAAGCTCATTGATATTATCGTATTCTACCTTTTTGACTTGCCACAGGTGCTAAACTGTAGAGTTGGTTTTGATCGTCTGAACCTTCCGCCAATAGATCTACTGGTTTGCCAGCTACGACTACTTTTGCTTTGCCTGCGCTTGAAGCATTATCTACTGATTCCTCTTCACTTCGCCCAGATGATTCCTCAAATCGTATATTTCCTGCTCGTAGTTGCGCAGCATCGCTCCTTGCTGCAAAATCTTCGCCTTCATTTCGTTTTCCACCTGCTTCAGGAGATGGTTGTCCTACTTGTGCAGCATGCTTCTAATTTCATCAATCGATTTGATTTACCTTTTCATCCTCTCGTTCTCCTATTTCAGCAGACTAATGGTATCTGAAAGTCTTTTGGCGTTCTCAAGATTGAGTGATTAGTTGACTTACTTTTACTTGATCAGCTTTTGGGCTGCAGATAATCTGTTCTCCAAGTCTTTCTGGAAACTGCTTGTTTGTTTCTATTTCTACTCGCTACTTCCAGCCTCCCTTCTTATCTTTTCAAGCTAGGATATCACGCTTTTCCTCTCGTTTATCTCTCTCTACCAACAAATCGCCAGTTCCTTATTATCACTGTCCAACTTATTAATCCTTTTTTGCAGTTCTTCACACTTTTTCTTTAAAACTTACTCCTGCTCTCTCAGCCGAGTTATTTAGCTCTCCACATTAGGTTGGCTATTATTTTTCTTATGGCTACTCTGCACAAGCATAGCTAGTTGGTCTTTAAGCTAAGTCAGCTGAATGGACATCTACCTTTCTCTTAAGTTTTAGACACTAACAGTTTGTTTGGATGGATGGAAATCGATTTCTCGATCCTGCAATAATTGTACAATAAGATTGTGGTTGCTTTCTTGGTATTTGGAATAGATCTCTTTGTTGAGCTGCAAATCGCTTTCGAAGGCCTTCTTGATTTAGAGGACGGGAGTGCCACTGAGAAGCTGGTTTATTAGCTGGATATTCATTTTTTCGCTGAAGTAGAGGTAACTCTCTAGTTATCGGATACGTTATTTGTCACCACTTCGAGAATACAGCAGCTTTTGGATGGTCTAGTTCAGCATCTTGTTTTAGTCTTTGAGGTAAGTGATTTACGACTAGAGCTGCTTCTCCGTGGAAAAGCCGAAACTAAATGGCTTTTAAATTGAAATGGGTGATGGGGGAGGGTTGTATCTCACTTCGGAGTTTACGTTTTCGGGGGGATGCGAAAATATGTCGTCCATCTTGGCTCGCTACTCTGACTTAGAGTCCTCTGTGGAGGATCCGAAGCGCATAGGGGTTTTTTTAAGTTGCTGCGTTTCTGTTTTGAGCTAGTTGAGCAACTCGATTTGGCTGTTCCTGATGCTGAGAAGTCCTTGGCGGATGGTATCAGAGTCAAGTCTATCGGGGAAGTTTTCCTTCATCGTCTGGATATAACTAGCCAACAATTATAAGATTCTGAAATTGATATAAGCACCAATTCAAACAAAAACTATTTATATCATTCATTTGGATTGTGAGAAGATTCAGCTGTTATCATGCAATTGAGCGAAAATAAGTATTCATCCGCCACAGCTATTATAAAACGAATCTTGCCCTTAGATAGCTATTATTTCGTGCCAACCCAGCTAAGCAGAATGGTTGTTAGTCCTATCAAGTAATGCTATTTACAATTTACAATTTAATAATACATGAGCGCAGCCCAAGACACCTATCTACCTGTCAACACTTTCACTCGAAGAGTACAGTTCAATCAAATAGTCAGCTACATTCTAGTAACCTGCCTCTTCACCGTTTTCTTCGCAGCCATCCAAAATAACTACCAGAACCAAACAACCCGGATCACCATGACCGTTCTGTTCGTGGCTGATTTCGTAGCGCTGATGGTGGTTGGAACCATGGCGTCCAAAATAGACCCAGCTGACCCCATCATGCTCATCTATCGCAATGGCTAGAAAAACCAAATCATCAAGTATCTCTAACAATGCCTCTACTGCTAGACTTGCAGGAGCTATGTCAAAAATACCTCAAGGCACTGCAAAATATGCAACAGGTGTGTCAATAGGTTCGATCATCACTGCGCGTGGATCAATAATTGCATTGGCGAATAAAACTATAGGGTTTTCTTTGTGATGATACTAACAGCCATGATCTATATGCTTATCTTCTGCATCTCAGTGGGTTTGCTCTACCAATAGCAAATATGGAGCCAATACTTCGCAGCCTTTGTAGTCAGTTGGTGCTTCTTCGCTTTTTCAGCCATTTTCTGCATCCTACTCCTTGTGCTAATTACTCTCCACATTTTTCTAATGTGGAGGGGTCAGACTACCTTTTAGTATATCATGCTGCGGAAAAAATAAGAGGAGGAAGTCAAAGAAAAAGAAAAGACGAATGAGCAGATTAATTTCTCTGGAGAAACTATTCGGGAGAAGAAGAATGAAGCAGAAATGAACCAAATCATTTTTCAGAACAACGTTGAAGAAGTAGAGTCTAAGATAACTGAACACAAAGAGTATCCTCGCATTTAGACTAAAACTGGTCCTTTTCAAGAAAAGTCAAGAGCTGCAGCAGAGCGTACAGTAGATAACTAGGCATAGCTCAAAGATTTCTACCGCAAGAATAAATCTTTGAAGTTTCTGGTGGGAAACGGAGTGATGGTAATCCCATACAAGAGCAACCTTTAGGGGTAGTACAAGACAAATAAAAGTTCCTTAAGATAAGATCTGAAGTCTATCAGCACTTAGCTCAAAAAGCAACATATGTACCATTCAACCAACCCTAATTTGAGTAAAAATAGATACAAGTTGTCGTGATTTAATTATTTTTCGATGTAAAAAACATAAAATAGTCTTACTTCATAAATGTTATTGATAACTAAACTCTCCAGGTTCATGTAGAGGCAAACACTAACCATTCTTATCAGTGCACATAATTCTCGCCAGGTTTCTCAGTTTTTGTGTCAACACGTGGGTCTGAATTTTATTGATAAATCGAATAGAATCGAACTGATAAATATGATCAAAAATAAAAGCTTCTAGTGATCCTCCTTCTCATGACTTATTTTGGGTTGAGCTAGCTGCAGTTGAACCTAGGGTAGTATTCTTCATAGTGCGCTAAGGCGTCTATGTTTATTTCTCGCCATTTTATCTATTCATTAACCAGAGACTAATCCTACGAGCTTTAGGATTTATTAGCGTATAGCTCTCTTATTGTATCGAGCATATGGGTCTAGTGCTTTTGGCGAGGCTTCACAAAGAATTTTCCACCTCTTCTCACATCCGCATCTTCGTTGAGGGACCACTTTTTCAGTATCTTCGGATTATCTGGCATGTCTATTTGCAACAAGCTGGCATGATGATGAAGTTCTCTTAACGGATGGAAATCGTTGTTATGTTTGCAAAATGATTTTTTCCTGACCTTCTTTTACCCGATTTTTATTGTGAACTTCCTCCTCGTGAAATGCTTTCTATGCTGATCTTCACTCTTTCTAAAGGTCTAATAAGACTTTTTGATCTACTTTGCTAGCTTGTAATGAAAGCACAGTTAAGTCCGATGGTTTTGTAGAGAGCAGAAGTGACACATCTACCCTATCCTAGTAAATTAGTTGTAAAGCATAAGACTCTATTTGGTCAGGTAAAAGTATTAAAAGCATCCTCTATCTTCCAAAAGCGCAATCCGCCAATAATCGTATTTTATGTAATAAACCAGGGTGTATTGGATTGCTGTTAGTTCAGATAGGTAGCTGAGTTGCGTGATGAACTAGAAGAGTCCGATGTAGTCTCCCCTATATTGGGTTTTTATGATTATCTTTCTGGAGCTGCCGTACTATCGGTTCAGTTCTCCTTTTTTTAAGAAATACAAGCAAGGACTTGGTGAAAAATCCCGACTAGATAATGACTAATCTTAGTAACAGCACACCTATTTAACATTTTGGCAGGCCAAAACTATTACCTTTTCAATGATACTTGCGAAGTACTTATGCTCGAATAAAACGGAGTAACTTTCATAAAACAGCTACTTCTTCAAAGCTGGAGTCAATTCCCCCATTATCTCATTTTCGACATCTCTTTCTCTCAAATTCTTGGCATAGTAATAGTTAGTAAGATACCCATTGACCTTTGAATTGAGCTAAGGCCCTATCCCTTTGTCCCTCATGTATAAGTTGATAGTGTTGAGCCTTGCGTTGATTCGAGTCTTTTTGCGGTTGAGTTCAAGCATGTTGTTCCAGATCTAGTTGATCGCATAGGCATAGAGCAGACATGACAAGAACTGGATAATAACTGTAAAAGTGACTTCATAGGAGTTTTTAGGAGTTATGTCTCCATAGCCGATTGAAATCATGGTAGTCGAAGCCCAATACAGCGAGTAAATGTATTGCACGTAAAATTAGCTCTCCAGCAAGTTTCTATCTCCTTGTTTTGTAGCGTTCACCCAATAACAGTCGCAGCATATAGAACCGTCTTTATTCTTTATCTAAACGCCACCGGTTGCTAGATATTTGGAGAGCATGAAACCGCCGCAGGCTACTAAGTTGCAAACGAAGAGGATTTTGACCAGCAGCAGTATTAGCTTAAATGTAGCTTTCGCCCTCCTGTGCAAATCATATGTAAGCAAGACTGCCTTCTCAAGTTTGGCAACCTTTTTCAGCCTTAGGAAAAATATTAGGTAGACATATCTGAGATACTAATCTTATGGGTCAATATTTTCGGACAAGTAGCCCAGTTCAAAGGCAAATATGGCTCCCAGGCTCAACATATCGAAAGCTATGTTATTTTTCAAATAATGAATTTTAATCCTAGTAGGGTCTGTTTGCAGTTCCCCGTCCTCATAGAACCCAGTATTGAGGTTGATGACGATATCCACCAAAAAAAGGAAGATGACTGCAAAGTTAAGGAAATAAAAAAAGTGCTAATTTTAGCTTCTTGGCTAATCTAAATAATAAACTACCTACCAAAGGCTACAGCGATGGGGATCTAAATGAAGTAGAGGTAGATCAGGAAGATGGTGATCACGTACCATCCCAGGATGAGGTTGGAAGTAGGATCGAACACCTTCCCACAGAACATTCCTGTGGATACGGCCGTACTTTTGGCCACTTTCTGCTCAGGTAGTTCCACAATAATTTTGCGCTTGAGTCTGCGGATATCTGGCTCTCCTTCGTGGTTGAATAGATGCCTATCTCGGTTAATATGAACACTACTACTTAGTAATGACTAATCTAGCTACTCTATTCTCCTTATCATAAGAATTATAACAATTTGAAAATTGAAACACTTTGGAGTATGATCCAGTTTTGCTTACAGTCTATACATTTTTATACACAAATACATGCTCCGCTGATGACTTCCTTGGATATCTGTTACAAGATGCCTGAATTTGGCATTGATTGGGACAGTTATTATTTTTTAATGCAGTTGATGCAGTAAGCGAATGATAAGAAAAAATCCAAACAGAAGAGATAATATTAATCGTAATGCTATCAACCATAATGCGGCAAAGATTCAATGCCCTTGTTCATCTTGAAGAGATACGCGTCGTTGAATGATACCATATGCCTGTCTCCACCCAATATTATCATCGACTACTCATGAACTAGTCCAGCGTGTCCGTCTCTTGCGCAAGGCTTCTTTCCGATCACCTGACCCTTCTCTTGATCATAGATAACTTTGGGCAAATTCAGCTCACTCTTTTCATTACGAGTCTGCTCTCCCATTGAGTTTAGGCTAAAAGCAAGGGCTTCAGAGGTCGGAGAATGACTGCGCTTTGGTTTGGTTGAATCGAATGCACTCTCGATATTATTCAGAAGCTTCTTCTTCCTATTCAAAAACTATCGGTATTTCTTTTATTGCACCACTGACATTCTCCGCTTAAAATCACCTCCTGCCGTCTCAACTCCCTACTTTTTCTGTGAAGGCTCCTTTTTCAAGTACTAAGGACCAGTTTAGTTAAACCTGTTCAAGCTTTAAGATTGACTCACAGGTTTCATAGAGAGGTTGAATGAGTTAGAACCCTGAAATGTTTTCATTTTTTCCTTTTTCTTTTTCGACTCGTAGATGCTTGGAGATTAGATTTGTTCCTTGACTGTCGGAGAAGGATCGTAGAGTTAGTTCGTATTTGAATGTATTTTGATCCAACGTTTCTTATCCAGCATGTAAACGTTTATATCATTTTGCTCTTTGGTTATCTTTCTGATTCCTCCAAACAAAAACAGGTTATTTGACTGCTGATGCCAAACCAATGTGGTTCCTTTTCTTTTCTTTATAAAGACATTCGTACATCTGGCCAAGTGATATTTTAAGAGATTCTATGTGACTCAGCCCAACTTTGGCTCTCAATATCAAAGATCCACAAATCATCGAAGACATCTTCAATATTTCCTCCTCCGAAAAGATAAATTTGATTCTTGACGAGGCAGCACCCGCAATTACCTCTTCCATAAGGTCCAACTTCGCCTTTGATAAGAGAATACGTTAACAGATCTTCTGAAACTCTGGATAGATCGATTTTGATAACAACTCTCAAATAGTCTGTCGATCTGGAGTCATACCCTCCAATTATGTACAAGAAGCTACCTGTGTAATTTAAATCTTACTGTGGACTATTGCACTGTGGGAGTCTAGAGCGTACTAGAACGCCTTGCCTTTTTCATCCACGCATTTACAGACTGACCAATTATTAGATAGAAGGTCGTACCTGTAGATTTGATTATTGTTCTAGACCACGTTTTTTTGGCCACCCACTAAGATAAGTTGAGAGAAGTAGCTGTTCAGAGTATGGTTTCTTAATGGACCTGGGTTGCATACTTTTGTGTTTTTTGAGTTGAGTTGTCTCCAGGTGGAGGGTGACTAGTGCAGGCAGCAGACCAAAAAGTCTTTCATGATGCCAGCTTAAGCATTAAAACCTCCATGAATGTAAATGTTTCCGGCCTGCAGGCAAGAGGCGAAATAAGACCTCGGGGTAAAGTTATTGCCAAATTTAAGCTCGACCCACCTAGAGTCGATGTCTTTATGCTGAGCAGAATCGTAACTCTTCTTATCTGACTATGTTCTAGGTTATGACTACATGGGTAGATATAAATATGCTGGATTTGAATTATAAGCTGTTGTAACTCACAACAGTAATTAAAAGGAACGCAAAAAGGTCTAGATCCTGCACAATATGAGAGAAATATGATTATTGTTAAAATTAATATAACGATTTTGTTATAAAATGAAGATAAAAGGCAGCACCGCAAGTAATGCCGCCCAAAAAGCACCCCTCGCCCAAACTATCAAGCTTCTCAAGTACAACAAGCACAAGGACAAAAATAACCAATCCAGAGCCACGCTCAAGCAAAACAAGTAAAACTACTACAATCCCACTCACTCCAGTCTATTATCTAGGATGGTTACCTCCAAAGCCAGTCACACGCACTCACTTAAAAGTAGATACGATGAGCTAATCAACTAACTTTTCATGAAGATCGATTTCGATTGCAGTGGTTTTATTACAGGCACCAAGATTGCTTACTATAAATAAATGCCATAAAAAGTATATTACTTTCTAGGAGGGGTCTTCCAAAAAGTTAGGCAGCTAGGCACTGTTACTTATAAGATGTTTGCAAGTCTTTGCAATTAAGAGTTTATGCATGCCAAAGCGAATGATTTGTAAAATATTTTCTCTGAGAACAACTTTGCCACAAAAAACAACAGAAAAAGGGAGGGAAATAAGTCCAAATTGAGAATCAGCATAAACAAAAACGGATGCAAAACAGAGTTCACTTAGAAATAAAACTAATAAAGCTAGCTGTAGTTTTAGACCAAAAAGGTAGAGAAGTCAAGCCAATCTCAAAAGAAAAAATATTCGCTCAAACTAAAGACCAAAGAGTCATAAAAACTGTTTGGCTATCAGCGTGACTAGAGTTCTAAAAGTATTCATAAAAAACTGAACTTAAGTTTGTCCTAAAGTTCTTATCATGATCTTTAGCATGTGAGTTTTCAAAGCTAAAAGCTGAAGCAGCTGACTTAAAGACTAAATAGGCAGATCGAACAGAGTTCGCAAAGACTCTATAAGAATCGGCTGATTGGCTGAGCTACCGATGATTCTTGCATTTCTGTCTTATTATCAAAGATAAAGAACAAATGAGAGAATTTATAAAAATTAATGGTTCAGCTATTTTCCTTCTAAAGATTGTCTTCAGATCTAAATTCGAATCCAGTGTGAGATAAATATCAAAGGGACAGAATAGAATTAAACCTAGACTTTTAGTCAAAACTTTAATTTAAATATCAGATTAGCTGAATTGAGAATAAATAAAATCAGGCACAAAAGTGCTTGAAGGTGGATTCAACTTGATTTTAGCTGAACTATGTGTCTTTAACACCCATTTCCTGATTGCTTTATTTAATAGAACTATACTCGAAAGCAGATAGCCTCCAACTATCCTTCTTCTCATCATTTCTGAGCTATTTCTGAGTTCTTGATCGCTGCTATTTCAAAGTTTGCTTCATAAGTGTAACTAATTTGTACTTATATTAGACTTCTTGGCACTCTTTTCTATACTTAGACTCGAGCTATTTGAGCTTATTTTTCGCATACTCTATCTTCCCATTTGAGTTCTTACTTTTTTAGTGCTAGTGCAAGTAGGACTACAAATGAGGCTACTACTCTTAAATTTTCTACTCCAAAAATAATAGCTCCTTCCAAAGTTATGTTTGGTACTTTTACTTATTGCTTATTTCTCGCAGCAAAGCTTATTACTACTTCTTCTGGAACTCTAGCTCCTATTGTAGATCCGAAAGAGTTGCCAAATGCGATTTATTAAGAGATTTTAGTTTTTCTAAAACTTAACATTGTTAGTCCCTTTCTTTTTTGAGACCCTCTAACCGCTTTTCTGAGTACTTGTGAATATTTCTGCTCAGTTGGGTGCAGATTCTATCGTTTCTCTCGATTTATTTGTCGATTGCTTTGACGAGTTCATCCTTGTTTTGGTTAAATACTTCCATCATAAATATTTAAAGATTAACCGTTTATTATAATACTTATCATTTCTTTTTTAGCCCTTTCTTCAAATAAGAAGGCAAGTGACCCATCGTAGAGTACAGGTTTTGAGACTATTTGAAAGGCCCTGAACTCTTCTTCAGCTCACCGAATCTTTTAGCTGTTCCCATTGAGTAGCTGTACCCTCCAGCTTTTGAATCTATTGTCTGGTAAAACATTTGAGAGTTGCCTTCGGCAGTATTATTCTATTTGCTTTCGTATCTTCTGCTCTGCGGGAAAGTAAATTTGGGGGACTCACGAGCCACTGAATTCAAGTTTGGGTCATATTTGTAAAAATTGCTACCTGTGCCAGATTCCTTCTTTTTCTATTCTACTTTTCTGCCCATATAGCCACCTTGGTTGGGAAACTAGTTTTTGTTGATCTAGTAAGTACCTGGGCCTGGATGGCTCTAGCTTTATTTATCCAGGCTTGACTACAGCCTTTTGCCTAGAGAATAACCATGATTTTATGGCTTTTATA